>ENA-OQIG01001128-OQIG01001128.1-human-gut-metagenome-genome-assembly--contig:-NODE-1128-length-12526-cov-2.734898_pt1 | contig 12526 bp, 17 predicted proteins | sample MGYA00242576_ERZ504741 | MGnify/ENA primary metagenome ERZ504741 (study PRJEB26092, sample SAMD00036436) | human gut metagenome | host: Homo sapiens | study: EMG produced TPA metagenomics assembly of... | reverse complement strand
CCGAAAACGTGCCACCATCGGACCGATCAGCATCACCGACCCCCGAAGGCTTGAACACTTCTTCAAAAACTCATCACTCTCCAAATAAGCCAGATCGACGTTCTCCGCCTTAAAACTGTAGGTATCAACGCCTTCCTTTGCAACCGTTACTCCCATCTCCCGCATAAGCTGAATCAGATTGTTGACATCCAGAATGTCAGGTATATTGTTCACCGTCACTTCCTCAGCAGTCAGCAACGTGGCACAGATAATCTGCAAAACTTCGTTTTTGGCCCCTTGCGGATGAATTTCCCCGCTAAGCCGATGTCCTCCTTCAATTACAAATGAAGCCATTTATTTTAAGTAATAGGTAATAAGTAACAAGTAATAAGTAATAGGTAATAAGTAATAATAAGTAAGATTCTCAATACATGCAACACGCCGAACGCAGCTATGCTATTACTTATTACCTATTACTTATTACCTTTTAATATCTTCTCCGCGGATTATTATTCCGATTATTATTGTAGTTCACCTTTGGGCGGTAGTTCTGGTTCAGGCGTTCTGCCATCAGTCGGATGATGTCGTCTGTCAGTTGTAGTTTGCCGCCGGAAAGTTCGTAGAGGTCTTCCGCAATTTTGCGATCGTCTACGGTATCTTTGTTCCATGCCATGTAGTCTTTCTTCATGTGGTTGCAGATCATGGCTGTCAGATTTCTCTTGTCGTTTCCTTCGGGAAGTTCGCAGGCTTTCTTGATCAGCACTTCCAGCGTGTGTCCGTAGTGGCGGTAGCGCATGCGGGTGGTAGAATATGGGATTGGTTCCGGCTTGGTCACCAGGTTGTCTTCGCGGATGATTTCGTAGGGATAGTCAATATCCAGCTCAAAACCGGACATGATGGCCAGGTGATCCCAGAGTTTATGCTTGAAATCGGGCACATCACGCAAATGGGGGAACATATTTCCCATAATGTTGATAATTGTGTTAGCACAACGCTGACGCTCGGCACGGTCCTGGATGGTCAACGCATAATCTACCATGTTCTGTATGCTGCGGCCGTACTCGGGAAGCGGCATTCTTTTCTGCTGGGTATTGTATTGCATCTTTTAAATTAAAAGTTTTGAAATTAAAATTAAAAGTCGGAGGACGACGGTCACTCACTAATCACTGTTTCCCGCCAAAGGCGGTTCACTACTGAGGCACTTTTTTCTACTGAAGTGCGTTATTCAAGAAGCGACTTCTTCGGCAACGAGGCTACAAATTCTTTCAGATAGAAAGGTTCGAAGTAGGTCCACATCTTTATAGTCTTCTCTGGCAACTGCTTTTTCTGCCAGCGGATACATCATCTTCGCCAACGGATGGATGTCATCGATAAAATGCGCATTCGGATGCGTAATCTTCTCACGACACTTGGCGGCTCCATTTCCGTAGAAATAAACGGGCGCTTCGTTCAGAAACTCCAGATAGGAATTCTCATCGACAATATCGGCGGCGATAGCACGCTTCACGTTCAAGGCACGGTCGTAAACGGCAGCGTACACTTCCATACGGCGGGCATCGAGCATCGGGCAGAGCAACGCATCTTCCGGCAAATCGTGATACAGCAACACGGGCACACTCAGCACTTCGAGCGTAGGAAGACCGATCAAGGGTACATTCCGTCCGTAACAAATGCCTTTTGCCATCGAAACTCCATCCGCAATCCTGTGTATGATCCCGGACCGCAACTCACTGCAACTGCATCTAAAGGTATGGCATGACTATCAATGAACGACAACGCTTCATCAACAAATACTCCCAAAGACACGGCGTGTGAAGGCCCTTCAAGTCTTCTTTCACAAAAATCGTCTGTCCGTCTTGACTTGCCGCTACCGAGCAAACAGTGTAGAGGTTTCAATATTCAGTATACACGACATAAAAATCAGCTTATTAAATTGTCGCAAATTTACATGATTATTTCCAATTCTTAAAATATTCGTGTACTTTTGCACAAAACTTTAAGGTTATGATACAGTCTATGACAGGATACGGTAAAGCTACGGCCGAACTTCCTGATAAAAAAATAAATGTAGAAATCAAGTCGCTCAACAGCAAGGCAATGGATTTGTCCACTCGCATCGCTCCGGCGTATCGTGAAAAAGAGATTGAAATCCGTAATGAGATTTCTAAAGTTCTGGAACGTGGAAAAGCTGACTTCAGCCTGTGGATAGAGAAGAAGGAGGGTGCGGATGCTGCTCCCATCAATAAGGATGTACTGAAAAGTTATTATAGCCAGTTGGATCGATAAGCCGCGAACTGGGGATTCCTTGTCCCGCACCGGAAGACTGGCTCCAACTATTACTCCGCATGCCGGACGTGATGACGAAAACGGAAATCCAGGAACTGACGGAAGAGGAATGGAGCATGGTGCATGCTACCATACTTGAAGCCATCAGTCATTTGGTCGATTTCCGCAAACAGGAGGGGGCTGCATTGGAAAAGAAATTCCGTGAGAAGATTGCCAACATCAACAGTTTGCTCGAACAGATTACTCCTTACGAGAAAGAACGTGTAGAGAAAGTGAAGGAACGCATCACTGATGCTCTCGAAAAGACGTTAAGCGTAGACTACGACAAGAATCGTCTGGAACAGGAACTGATTTACTACATCGAAAAACTGGATGTCAACGAGGAAAAACAACGTCTTAGCAACCATCTGAAATATTTCATCAGCACGATGGAAAGTGGTAGCGGACAGGGTAAGAAGCTTGGTTTTATCGCCCAGGAAATGGGTCGGGAGATCAATACGTTAGGCAGCAAGTCCAATCATGCTGAAATGCAGAAGATCGTAGTTCAGATGAAGGATGAACTGGAACAGATTAAGGAACAGGTACTGAACGTGATGTAAAACAGTATCTATCATTTTTAATTCTTAATTCTTCATTAAACTTATGACCGGTAAGCTAATTATTTTCTCTGCTCCGTCGGGTTCGGGCAAATCTACTATAATCAATTATCTGCTGACGCAGAATTTGAATTTAGCGTTTTCAATTTCTGCTACCAGCGTCCTCCGCGTGGAACGGAGCAGCATGGGGTTGAATATTTCTTCCTTACGCCGGAAGAATTTCGCCAACGCATTGAGAACAACGAATTTCTGGAGTATGAGGAGGTGTATAAGGACCGTTATTACGGAACGCTGAAAGCGCAGGTAGAAAAGCAATTGGAAGCGGGTCAGAATGTGGTGTTTGACGTAGATGTGGTTGGCGGATGCAATATCAAGAAGTTTTATGGCGATCGTGCGTTGTCGGTGTTTATCCAGCCGCCTTCGGTGGAAGAATTACGCTGCCGGTTGGAAGGACGTGGAACGGATGCGCCGGAAGTGATTGAAAGTCGCATCGCTAAGGCGGAATATGAATTGGGTTTTGCTCCGCAATTCGATTGTGTGATTGTCAATGACAATTTGGAAACTGCTAAAGCGGAAGCTTTGAAAGTTATCAAAGAGTTTTTGGAACAATGAATAAGCAGAAAACCGGAATCTTCAGCGGATCATTCAATCCGATTCACATCGGACATCTTGCTCTAGCCAACTACCTTTGTGAGTATGAAGGATTGGATGAAATCTGGTTTATGGTGAGTCCGCAGAATCCTTTGAAAGCACAGGAGAAGTTATGGAATGATGAATTACGTCTCGAACTGGTAAAGTTGAGCATCAGTGACTATCCTCGTTTTCAGGCTTCAGATTTTGAGTTTCATTTGCCTCGCCCCTCATATAGTGTATATACGTTGGAGAAACTGCGCGAGACATTTCCCGATCGCGAGTTTTATTTCATTATCGGTTCCGATAATTGGGAACGTTTTGGATATTGGTATCAGTCCGAACGTATCATTAAAGAGAATCAGATTCTTATTTACCCCCGTCCCGGCTTTCCCGTCAAAGAGGAGGAATTGCCGGAAACGGTGCGTCTCGTTCATTCCCCTGTATTTGAAATCAGTTCTACTTTTATTCGAGAAGCATTGGATGCAGGGAAAGATGTTCGATACTTTGTGCATCCAAAGGTCTGGGAGACTATAAAAGAAAGATAATATACGTCTTTGAATATATTAAAATATATATCCGACAGAATATAACGGATAATTTGTCAGCCACTCCTGTTGCCGGTAATCTGACATGGAAAAACGAATGCCATGTAGTCCTGGATTCTTTTCAACAAAAGAACGCAGACTTTTCGACTGTAAGTTTTCTTCTGCTTTCACTTCAACCGGAATAATATAGATTTCTTTTTGCAATAGAAAATCCAACTCTCCTTTGGAAGTATCTGAAGACCAGTAATAAATATTCAAGCCTTTCACCGATTTCAGTTGTTGTAACACATATTGTTCGGTAATTGCTCCTTTATAATCGGTAAATAAAACATTTCCTTCCAATAATGCCTGTGGGGGGAGTCCGCTCATTGCTCCCATTAATCCGGTATCCAGCATAAATAGTTTGAATGCAGAAAAATCTTCGTATGCCGATAAAGGTATTCCACCTTTCTTTACCCGGTTTACTTTATAAATAAGGCCGGCATCTATCAACCATTCCATAGCCAGTTCAAAATCTTTTGGCTCTTGCTCCTTCTTTTATAACTCCATAAATGAATTTGCGATTTTCTTTTGCTAACTGTGCCGGAATCGAACGCCACACCATACGAATTCTGGGTACTTCGGCAATAGGAGCATGTTTGGAGAAATCACGATCATAAGAATCCAGTATATTTTGTTGTAACTGGCGGACTTCGGCATAGTCTTTGTGTTCAATAAAGGCATTGACTACTTCAGGCATTCCTCCTACGAAATAATACTGTTTAAGGAAGTCGGTGAGTTTAGAGCGGAAGGTAGAAATCAGGTTCCAATCTTGCTTAGCGAGCAAGCTGGCAAAAGGTTCTTGTCCGATAGCTTCTAAAAACTCGGAAAAAGAAAGTGGATATAAGTCTATAAAATCGACTTTTCCTACTGGGAAAGAATCATTTTGATGCATCGCAATCCCCAATAAAGAACCAGCTGCAATGACATGATACTGTGGTGCTTTCTCTTGGAAATACTTCATAGCTGTCAAACCGCGTGGAGCTTCCTGAAGCTCGTCAAAAAGAATTAAAGTATCCGTATTTACTACTTTTCCGGTAACTAATTGGATAGCCATTAAAATACGTTCGATATCAAAATCTTTTTGGAAAATCTCCTTCATCACTTCATTGTCTTCGAAGTTGATGTAAGCAAACTGTTTGTAAGCAGTAGCCGCAAACTCTTTCATGAGCCATGTCTTTCCTACCTGACGGGCTCCGCGAATAATCAAAGGCTTTCGTGTAGACTTTTCTTTCCAGTCATACAATTCTTGCATTGCATCTCTTCTCATACTTCTTTCTTTTATTATCAGCTACTTATAGATGCAAATGTAAGCATTAAAAGGGATATTAACAAAAAAGTAGTACATTAAAAATGTGATCTTTAACAAAAAGTCGTATCCTAAAAGTGTGGTATATCACAGAAGTCGTACCTTAAAAATGTAGAATGCTACTATTCGGGTTGTTTTTTCATACCAAGCTACGATACTTTACTCCGTCAATCGATGAAGAGTAATAACGATGATTTCTGCCGGAGCACCAACACGGATTGGTAATTTGGAGGTTCCTATTCCGTTTGTTATAATCAAAGGTATTTTTGCAGAATTATATGCCAGTCCGGTGATGAAACGATTGCCATAGTGTGAGTTAAGTGCCGGGGCAACTCCGAATACACGGACTTGTCCGCCGTGGGTGTGTCCTGCCAGGCAAGGTCGGTGTTAGCTACTGAAACATCTTCTATGTAATCCGGAGTATGAACCAGTAAGATGACAAAATCTTTGGGAGAGAGTGCCAGAGTAGGCGATACTCCGTTGCGCCCCAGATCAAAAGGATTGCGCACTCCAGCGATAATGATCTGCTGCCCGTCTTTACGAAGCGTATCTACTTCATGTTCTAACGGACGCATGCCGTAATGTTTCATTGTATTCACAATATCGTCGTGGCAACGTTCGTAGTCGTTATTGCCCATTACCCCATAAGTGCCCATCGGTGTTTTTACGCGTGCCAGTGCGGAAAACAAAGGTTCCACATATTCACAACCTTCCTGATAGTCACCACCCATTAGAAGCACATCAGCCTTTTGAGCAATCAGTAGGCGGACAAGGTCGTTCAGGCCTTTTTCTTTCAGCAGACTTTTGTAGTGTAAGTCGGAAATGAAAGCGATACGGAAACCTTCAAAGGCTTCGGGAACATCGCGGTGTGTAAAGTCATATTTTACTACACGGTCCACTCCGGTATAGACAGAAGATACATCTACGCTGGAAGAAGTGATTTTTGTTCCCCGCAGTACCAGATCCGACGATTCGTGTGTATCGGTAGAAGTCTTTTCCTTTGTATTCTGCTTTTTGTTTTTGGAAACATTCAGCTCTTTGAGTTGCGAGTGGTCGGGGGAGAATAACCCGGCTATGGCATTAGCCGTATCCGGATAAATAGAATCTGAATTTAAAACAGGGCGTGGCAAGGTAGCCACCATATTCTTTTTCGACTTACAGGAAACCAGCAAAAGCAATGTCAACAGGATAACAGGGTAGATTGTTTTTATTTTCTTCATCTTCTCTTAGTTTGAAGTTTTTCGGGGTGCAAAGATACGAAAAATCATGTATCTTTGTCCGTCAAAACTATTTATAATATATTAAAGTATGGAAGAAGTAAAGCGTAACTCGCTACAAGCATGGATATTAGCTGCACGTCCCAAAACGCTGACAGGGGCTATAACTCCGGTTATGATAGGTACTGCTCTTGCTGCAATGGACGGACGTTTTCACTGGTTGCCTGCACTGATCTGCTGTCTGTTTGCAAGTCTGATGCAAATTGCCGCTAATTTCATCAATGACCTTTTCGACTTCCTCAAAGGAACAGACCGGGAAGACCGGTTAGGCCCCGAACGTGCTTGTGCGCAAGGATGGATTTCTCCGCAAGCGATGAAAACCGGGATTATTATTACGGTTGCTCTTGCCTGCCTTATCGGCTGTACGTTGCTCTTCTTGCGGTGGAATTGATTATCGTAGGAGTGCTTTGTGTGTTATTTGCCTTTCTTTATACCACCGGTCCTTATCCTCTTTCTTACAACGGTTGGGGCGATGTATTGGTGATTGTCTTTTTCGGCTTTGTACCCGTAGGCGGAACATATTACGTACAGGCGCTAACTTGGACACCGGATGTCACTATCGCCTCTTTAATCTGCGGACTGCTTATTGATACATTGTTGGTAGTCAATAATTATCGTGACCGCGAAGCGGATGCACGCAGTGGAAAAAGGACAGTGATCGTTCGTTTCGGCGAGAAATTCGGTCGCTATTTTTATTTGATGCTGGGGATTACCGCTTCTCTTCTCTGCTTGTGTTTCCTTCGTGAAGGTCATTTCTACGCCGCTTTTCTTCCGCAACTTTATCTGATCCCTCATTTCCTTACCTGGAAACGGATGGTGAAAATATACAGCGGTAAAAAATTAAACAGCATATTAGGCGAGACTTCGCGTAATATGCTGCTTATGGGTATTCTTATTGCAATAGGAATGTTGATAAATTGAGAATCATTTCCCGTACATCTTTTCGTAGTAACCCTGATAATCTCCGCTGGTAACTTCTTCCACCCAGGCTTGGTTGGCTAAATACCATTCGATTGTCTTTACGATACCGACCTCGAATTTAGTTTCGGGATACCATCCTAAGGCATTTGTTATCTTGGTGGGGTCGATAGCATAACGTTGGTCGTGTCCCAGACGGTCTTTAACGAAAGTAATCAGATCTTCGTTGATCCATTCGATCGAAATATCTCCGTTTTCGTCTTTCACTTTCTTTTTGAGAACCTGACGATATTCGGGATTTTCTGCCATCAGACGGTGGATAGTCGAAATTGTCAGTTTCACGATTTCGAGGTTTGTTTTCTCGTTGTGTCCACCAACGTTGTACACTTCTCCGTCTTGACCTTCACGCACAACGAGGTCGATTGCTTTGCAGTGGTCTTCCACATAAAGCCAGTCGCGCACATTGCTACCGTCACCGTAGACAGGGAGATGCTTTCCTTCGAGGATATTCTTGATAATCAACGGAATCAATTTTTCCGGGAAGTGGTACGGACCGTAGTTGTTGGAGCAACGGGTAATCGTTACCGGCATTTTATAAGTGTCGTGGTAAGCCATTACCACCATGTCTGCACTTGTCTTAGAAGCACTGTATGGGCTGTGAGGACAAAGCGGAGTTGCTTCAGTGAAATACCTTCGGCTCCCAATGAGCCATACACCTCATCGGTAGATACCTGATGATAGCGTACACCTTTTCTCCAGGTCGGATATCCTTGTTCGTCTTTCCCCATCACCCATGCACGGCGTGCACAATCCAGTAAGTTCTGTGTTCCGAGAATGTTGGTAATCAGAAACAGCTGCGGATTTTCAATGCTGCGGTCCACATGGCTCTCGGCAGCGAAATTCACCACATAGTCAAAACGATACTCAGCAAAAAGACCGTCTACCACATCGCGGCTACAAATGTCTCCTTTGATAAAGACACAGCGTTCGTTGTCGATGTCTTTGGCAATCGTTCCTAAGTTACCTGCATACGTCAAAGCGTCCAATATCACGACTTTGATGTCGTTATGTTTGGCTAAGATGTACTTGATGTAATTTGCCCCGATAAATCCTGCGGCACCGGTCACTAGATAAGTTTTCATATTTTATTCTTTATGTTGATTTTAGGATTGTTTAGCCAATTCGATAAGGTACTTTCCATACTCGGTTTTTTCGAGCTGTTGACCCAGTAGAAGCAACTGCTCCGTCGGAATCCATCCCTGACGCCAGGCGATTTCTTCAATACAGCTGACGTAAAAACCTTGGCGGTTCTGAATAGTGGCCACGAAGTTGGAAGCTTCCAGCAGACTGTCGCAGTTACCCGTATCGAGCCATGCAAATCCGCGTCCGAAGAGTTCCACTTTCAATGTACCTTCTTCCAGATACAGACGGTTCAAGTCTGTTATCTCATACTCTCCACGTGCTGAAGGACGAAGAGCCGCTGCTTTTTCCGTCACACTGGCATCGTAGAAATAAAGTCCCGGAACGGCATAATTACTTTTCGGCACTTCCGGCTTTTCTTCCAGTGAAATCACTTTTCCCTGTTCGTCAAATTCCACTACACCATAAGCGCGCGGGTCTTTCACGTAGTAACCGAAGATGCAGGCGCCCTTTTCTATATTGGCAGCCCGGCGGAGCATGGCGGAAAAGCCCTGTCCGTAAAACATATTATCCCCAAGAATCAGACAGCCCGGTTCGCCGTTCAGGAAATCGGCTCCCAATACGAAAGCTTGTGCCAGTCCGTTAGGTTGTTCCTGAATTTTATAGGAGAAAGACATACCCAGTTCCTCACCCGTTCCCAACAAGTCGCGGAACATCGGCAAATCGCGTGGAGTCGAAATAATCAACACTTCGCGTATTCCTGCCAACATAAGTGTTGACAACGGATAATAAATCATCGGCTTGTCATACACAGGCATGATTTGTTTGGAAATCGCTTTAGAGAGCGGATAAAGTCGGGTGGCACTACCACCGGCTAGAATAATTCCTTTCATGTTCGTCTGAGTTATTCATTAACTGCGTGCAAAGGTCGGAAAGAATTCCGACGTGGCAAAATTTTAAAATAATTTTTCAATCTGGCAGGAACATTTATTTTATTTGTCCGCCAATTCGATGACTTCCAAGTCCTGAAAGGCCCCCTGGTTGATAACAAAACGTACCAAAGTCCGTACTTTGTGGAAACCGGACATGCCGGCAGCTCCCGGATTAATATGCAACATATCCAGCGTTTTATCATATTTCACCTTTAATATATGAGAATGTCCGCTGATAAAAAGTTTGGGCGGACGTGTCATCAGACTGCCGATGATGGAAGGATCGTATTTCCCCGGATAACCGCCGATATGTTTAATCAGCACTTCTGCACCATCTACCGTGAAACGGTTTATTTGCGGATACAGCTTCTGATTTCCTGTCCGTCAATATTTCCATATACCGCCCGGAATGGACGGAAGGCGGCTAACTTTTCCGCTACTTCCAGCGAACCGATGTCTCCGGCATGCCAGATTTCGTCACACGGTTCAAAATATTCCAGATATTTCTCGTCCCAGTAAGCGTGAGTATCAGATAATAATCCAATTCTTGTCATAAATTTCTTTGTTTAATCCCACAAAGATACTATATTTGGAAAAATCTTAAAGCACATGGAAAGCAAATATAATTATTTCAAGCGAGATATTAGTTGGCTCTCATTTAATTATCGCGTATTGTTGGAGGCTCTGGACGAGCGTCTACCGCTCTACGAACGTATCAACTTCATCTCTATCTACTCTTCCAACCTCGAAGAGTTTTACAAAATCCGTGTAGCCGACCATAAAGCTGTTGCCTCCGGCGCTACGGAAAGTGATGAAGAAACTGTACAATCCGCCCGCGAACTGGTAGAAGAAATAAATAAAGAAGTCACCCGCCAGCTGGATGACCGTGTACGCATTTATGAAGAGAAACTACTACCTGCCTGCGCAAGAATCACATCATCTTTTATCAGGACAGACATGTAGAACCGTTCCACCAGCAGTTTATTAAAGACTTTTTCCGGGAAGAAATTTTTCCCTACCTGCAGCCTGTGCCTGTATCCAAAGATAAAATAGTCTCCTTCCTGCGGGATAACCGCCTTTACCTGGCCATACGAGTCTATCCGAAGAAAGAAGGAAATGAAGGAACTACCAGTCTGACAGAATCCCGGCAACCTCTTTACTTCGTGATGAAGCAACCCTACGCCAAAGTGCCCCGCTTCATCGAACTTCCATCCCGCGAGAAAAACCATTACCTGATGTTTACCGAAGATATAATCAAGGCAAACCTCAACCTTATTTTCCCCGGCTACGATGTTGATTCCAGCTACTGCATCAAAATCTCCCGTGACGCTGACATATTGATTGACGACACCGCCAGCAGTGCCGACCTTGTCGCTCAACTCAAGAAGAAAGTGAAGAAACGTAAGATCGGTGACGTCTGCCGTTTCGTCTACGACCGTGGTATGCCTCATGACTTTCTGGACTTTCTGGTAGACGCCTTCCATATTCAGCGTGATGAACTTGTCCCCGGCGACAAGCACCTGAATCTTGAAGACCTGCGTCATCTTCCCAACCCGAACAAATCTCTTCACAGCCTCGAAAAGCCGAAGCCAATGAAGCTGACCATCCTCGACGAAAAAGAATCTATCTTCAACTACGTTGCCAAGAAGGACCTGTTATTATATTACCCTTATCACTCTTTCGAGCACTTCATCCACTTCCTGTATGAAGCCGTGCACAACCCGGAAACCCGTGAAATCATGGTAACCCAATACCGCGTAGCTGAAAACTCCGCCGTCATCAACACCCTGATAGCCGCCGCCCAAAACGGCAAGAAAGTCACCGTATTCGTGGAACTGAAAGCCCGTTTCGACGAAGAAAACAACCTTGCCACGGCCGAAATGATGCAAGCCGCCGGCATTAAAATAATATACAGCATACCCGGTCTGAAAGTACACGCCAAAGTAGCCCTTATCCGCCGCCGCGGACTGAACGGTGAAAAAATACCCAGCTACGCCTATATCAGCACCGGTAACTTTAATGAAAAGACCGCCACCCTCTACGCCGACTGTGGCCTTTTCACCTGCCGTCCGAAGATAGTGGCCGACCTCTATAACCTCTTCCGCACCCTGCAAGGCAAAGAAGACCCGAAGTTCACCACCCTTCTTGTCGCCCGTTTCAACCTCATCCCCGAATTGAACCGCCTGATTGATCGGGAAATCGCCCTCGCCGACGAAGGCAAACAAGGCCGTATCATCCTAAAAATGAACGCCCTCCAAGACCCCGCCATGATTGACCGTCTCTACGAAGCCTCCGAACACGGCGTACAAATAGACTCATCGTCCGTGGAATCTGTTGTCTTATCCCCGGACAGTCATACAGTCGTAACATTCGTGTCACCCGTATTGTAGACAGTTTCCTCGAACACGCCCGCATCTGGTACTTCGGCAACGACGGCAAACCCAAAGTCTTCATGGCTCCCCCGACTGGATGCGTCGTAACCTCTACCGCCGCATCGAAGCCATCACCCCCATTCTCGCCCCCGACCTGCGTGACAGCCTCATCGAAATGCTTAATATCCAGCTCGCCGACAACCAAAAAGCCTGCTGGGTAGACGACAACCTGCGAAATATATTCAAAAAAAGAGCGCCCGGCACCCCCGCTGTACGAGCCCAATACACCTTCTATGACTGGTTAAACAAAACAAATAACTAAAAAACAACCAACTAATTAACTAACATAAGAATCCCATACCCGTGTCCTGCAACTTACAACGCCCCACACGGCCTTCCCGCAACGTTCCCGCTGCACATCCCCCGTTATACGCCCTTACTACATGGCTTCCCTCGCAACAACCACACCGACATCTCATGCAACCTCCCCACAACGCACC
>ENA-OQIG01001127-OQIG01001127.1-human-gut-metagenome-genome-assembly--contig:-NODE-1127-length-12544-cov-2.522509_pt1 | contig 12544 bp, 18 predicted proteins | sample MGYA00242576_ERZ504741 | MGnify/ENA primary metagenome ERZ504741 (study PRJEB26092, sample SAMD00036436) | human gut metagenome | host: Homo sapiens | study: EMG produced TPA metagenomics assembly of... | reverse complement strand
CAACAATGGCTTTGTTTGCCGGGATCGGCATATTACAAATCTGGCTAACTAACTGCTGGTGCGCCATATCTCCTGGTGATTGATGGCGGTGTGGACGTTGAGAATATCCTTACGAACTTTGATCGCCATGATGACTTCTTCAAGGGAACAGTTACCGGCACGCTCGCCGATCCCGTTCATTGCGCCTTCTATCTGCCGTGCTCCGGCATGTACCGCCGCCAGTGAGTTTCCGACCGCCAGGCCCAAATCGTCGTGGGTATGTACGGAAATAATGGCTTTGTCGATGTTGGGTACGCGTTCATACAGGCCGCTGATGATTCCGGCGAACTCAAACGGCATGGTGTAGCCCACGGTGTCCGGAATGTTGATGGTGGTGGCACCGGCATTAATCGCCGCTTCGACCACTCGCGCCAGATCGGCAATGGGTGTACGCCCGGCATCTTCGCAAGAAAATTCAACATCATCGGTGTAATTACGGGCGCGTTTCACCATATAGATAGCGCGTTCGATCACCTCGTCCAGCGTGCTGCGCAGCTTGGTGGCGATGTGCATTGGCGAAGTGGCAATAAAGGTATGAATACGGAAGCTTCGGCGACTTTCAGGGATTCGGCCGCCACGTCGATATCTTTTTCCACGCAGCGAGCTAACGCGCATACGCGGCTGTTTTTAACCTGGCGAGCGATGGTTTGCACTGATTCAAAATCACCCGGCGAAGAAACGGGGAACCCGACTTCCATCACGTCAACACCCATACGCTCAAGGGCCAGCGCAATTTGCAGTTTTTCTTTCACACTCAAGCTTGCCTGTAACGCCTGTTCACCGTCGCGCAATGTGGTATCGAAAATAATGACTTGCTGGCTCATGGTTTGGGTCCTTGTCTCTTTTAGAGCGCCTCGCTTCGGGCATAAAAACCCGCGCAATGGCGCGGGTTTTTTGTTTGACTGCGTGCTGGCTTAATGCTGGATGCCGCTCACTCGTCTACCGCGCAAAGAAGATGCGTTTAGTAGTAGTAGACCGATAAAGCGAACGATGTGAGTCATTAAATCAGCTCCAGATGAATGCGATATGCTTTTAGAGTTACTGGATACAAAAACGGATGTCAACCCTGACGCAATAAAAACGTCCCGCCAGCGTGAGTTCTGCATCCGTAAAATTAGCTAATTGTGCTGCGGTGGTTAAAGTAAGCGATATTAATTTCTGCTTAACTACCGACGCTTTTCATCGGTTGACATATTTCAGCATAAATTTTTGCATCTAATCAACGAGGAAAAAGGGGACAAAATGCACGCGTTGCAAAACCTATCCTGATGATTTGTATTGAATTATATGTTTTGCGATTTTTTTGATATTGATTTGGTGAATATTATTGATCAATTAATGTTAAGAATTAATGCATTAAATATATAAATTAATTATTAAATAAGCACATTTAATCCATTTTGTAGATGATTGAGTATTCGCGGTAGTTATGATTAGATTGTTTTCGCAACAAAAACATTATGGATTATTATGCTGTGGTAAATGACTCATTCCACGGCAATGGATTCTGTTTTTATCAGAACCCGTATCTTTATGTTTTCCTAATTTTACTCATTTTCCTTTTTCTTATTTTATATGCATGATAAATCATATTCTCGAGGATTATTTCTCTGCATTCCAATAAGGGAAAGGGAGTTAAGTGTGACAGTGGAGTTAAGTATGCCAGAGGTACAAACAGATCATCCAGAGACGGCGGAGTTAAGCAAGCCACAGCTACGCATGGTCGATCTCAACTTATTAACCGTTTTCGATGCCGTGATGCAGGAGCAAAACATTACTCGTGCCGCTCATGTTCTGGGAATGTCGCAACCTGCGGTCAGTAACGCTGTTGCACGCCTGAAGGTGATGTTTAATGACGAGCTTTTTGTTCGTTATGGCCGTGGTATTCAACCGACTGCTCGCGCATTTCAACTTTTTGGTTCAGTTCGTCAGGCATTGCAACTAGTACAAAATGAATTGCCTGGTTCAGGTTTTGAACCGCGAGCAGTGAACGTGTATTTCATCTTTGTGTTTGCAGCCCGTTAGACAGCATTCTGACCTCGCAGATTTATAATCACATTGAGCAGATTGCGCCAAATATACATGTTATGTTCAAGTCTTCATTAAATCAGAACACTGAACATCAGCTGCGTTATCAGGAAACGGAGTTTGTGATTAGTTATGAAGACTTCCATCGTCCTGAATTTACCAGCGTACCATTATTTAAAGATGAAATGGTGCTGGTAGCCAGCAAAAATCATCCAACAATTAAGGGCCCGTTACTGAAACATGATGTTTATAACGAACAACATGCGGCGGTTTCGCTCGATCGTTTCGCGTCATTTAGTCAACCTTGGTATGACACGGTAGATAAGCAAGCCAGTATCGCGTATCAGGGCATGGCAATGATGAGCGTACTTAGCGTGGTGTCGCAAACGCATTTGGTCGCTATTGCGCCGCGTTGGCTGGCTGAAGAGTTCGCTGAATCCTTAGAATTACAGGTATTACCGCTGCCGTTAAAACAAAACAGCAGAACCTGTTATCTCTCCTGCATGAAGCTGCCGGGCGCGATAAAGGCCATCAGTGGATGGAAGAGCAATTAGTCTCAATTTGCAAACGCTAACTGATTGCAGAATAGGTCAGACATGAATGTCTGGTTTATTCTGCATTTTTTATTGAATGTAGAATTTTATTCTGAATGTGTGGGCTCTCTATTTTAGGATTAATTAAAAAAATAGAGAAATTGCTGTAAGTTGTGGGATTCAGCCGATTTATTATCAATTTAATCCTCTGTAATGGAGGATTTTATCGTTTCTTTTCACCTTTCCTCCTGTTTATTCTTATTACCCCGTGTTTATGTCTCTGGCTGCCAATTGCTTAAGCAAGATCGGACGGTTAATGTGTTTTACACATTTTTTCCGTCAAACAGTGAGGCAGGCCATGGAGATGTTGTCTGGAGCCGAGATGGTCGTCCGATCGCTTATCGATCAGGGCGTTAAACAAGTATTCGGTTATCCCGGAGGCGCAGTCCTTGATATTTATGATGCATTGCATACCGTGGGTGGTATTGATCATGTATTAGTTCGTCATGAGCAGGCGGCGGTGCATATGGCCGATGGCCTGGCGCGCGCGACCGGGGAAGTCGGCGTCGTGCTGGTAACGTCGGGTCCAGGGGCGACCAATGCGATTACTGGCATCGCCACCGCTTATATGGATTCCATTCCATTAGTTGTCCTTTCCGGGCAGGTAGCGACCTCGTTGATAGGTTACGATGCCTTTCAGGAGTGCGACATGGTGGGGATTTCGCGACCGGTGGTTAAACACAGTTTTCTGGTTAAGCAAACGGAAGACATTCCGCAGGTGCTGAAAAAGGCTTTCTGGCTGGCGGCAAGTGGTCGCCCAGGACCAGTAGTCGTTGATTTACCGAAAGATATTCTTAATCCGGCGAACAAATTACCCTATGTCTGGCCGGAGTCGGTCAGTATGCGTTCTTACAATCCCACTACTACCGGACATAAAGGGCAAATTAAGCGTGCTCTGCAAACGCTGGTAGCGGCAAAAAAACCGGTTGTCTACGTAGGCGGTGGGGCAATCACGGCGGGCTGCCATCAGCAGTTGAAAGAAACGGTGGAGGCGTTGAATCTGCGTTGTTTGCTCATTGATGGGGCTGGGGCGTTTCCGGCAACGCATCGTCAGGCACTGGGCATGCTGGGAATGCACGGTACCTACGAAGCCAATATGACGATGCATAACGCGGATGTGATTTTCGCCGTCGGGGTACGATTTGATGACCGAACGACGAACAATCTGGCAAAGTACTGCCCAAATGCCACTGTTCTGCATATCGATATTGATCCTACTTCCATTTCTAAAACCGTGACTGCGGATATCCCGATTGTGGGGGATGCTCGCCAGGTCCTCGAACAAATGCTTGAACTCTTGTCGCAAGAATCCGCCCATCAACCACTGGATGAGATCCGCGACTGGTGGCAGCAAATTGAACAGTGGCGCGCTCGTCAGTGCCTGAAATATGACACTCACAGTGAAAAGATTAAACCGCAGGCGGTGATCGAGACTCTTTGGCGGTTGACGAAGGGAGACGCTTACGTGACGTCCGATGTCGGGCAGCACCAGATGTTTGCTGCACTTTATTATCCATTCGACAAACCGCGTCGCTGGATCAATTCCGGTGCCTCGGCACGATGGGTTTTGGTTTACCTGCGGCACTGGGCGTCAAAATGGCGTTGCCAGAAGAAACCGTGGTTTGCGTCACTGGCGACGGCAGTATTCAGATGAACATCCAGGAACTGTCTACCGCGTTGCAATACGAGTTGCCCGTACTGGTGGTGAATCTCAATAACCGCTATCTGGGGATGGTGAAGCAGTGGCAGGACATGATCTATTCCGGCCGTCATTCACAATCTTATATGCAGTCCTTACCAGACTTCGTCCGTCTGGCGGAAGCCTATGGTCACGTCGGGATCCAGATCTCTCATCCGCAAGAACTGGAAAGCAAACTTAGCGAGGCGCTGGAACAGGTGCGCAATAATCGCCTGGTGTTTGTTGATGTTACCGTCGATGGCAGCGAGCACGTCTACCCGATGCAGATTCGCGGGGGCGGAATGGATGAAATGTGGTTAAGCAAAACGGAGAGAACCTGATTATGCGCCGGATATTATCAGTCTTACTCGAAAATGAATCAGGCGCGTTATCCCGCGTGATTGGCCTTTTTTCCCAGCGTGGCTACAACATTGAAAGCCTGACCGTTGCGCCAACCGACGATCCGACATTATCGCGTATGACCATCCAGACCGTGGGCGATGAAAAAGTACTTGAGCAGATCGAAAAGCAATTACACAAGCTGGTCGATGTCTTGCGCGTGAGTGAGTTGGGGCAGGGCGCGCATGTTGAGCGGGAAATCATGCTGGTGAAAATTCAGGCCAGCGGTTACGGGCGTGACGAAGTGAAACGTAATACGGAAATATTCCGTGGGCAAATTATCGATGTCACACCCTCGCTTTATACCGTTCAATTAGCAGGCACCAGCGGTAAGCTTGATGCATTTTTAGCATCGATTCGCGATGTGGCGAAAATTGTGGAGGTTGCTCGCTCTGGTGTGGTCGGACTTTCGCGCGGCGATAAAATAATGCGTTGAGAATGATCTCAATGCGCAATTTACAGCCCAACATGTCACGTTGGGCTTTTTTTTGCGAAATCAGTGGGAACCTGGAATAAAAGCAGTTGCCGCAGTTAATTTTCTGCGCTTAGATGTTAATGAATTTAACCCATACCAGTACAATGGCTATGGTTTTTACATTTTACGCAAGGGGCAATTGTGAAACTGGATGAAATCGCTCGGCTGGCGGGAGTGTCGCGGACCACTGCAAGCTATGTTATTAACGGCAAAGCGAAGCAATACCGTGTGAGCGACAAAACCGTTGAAAAAGTCATGGCTGTGGTGCGTGAGCACAATTACCACCCGAACGCCGTGGCAGCTGGGCTTCGTGCTGGACGCACACGTTCTATTGGTCTTGTGATCCCCGATCTGGAGAACACCAGCTATACCCGCATCGCTAACTATCTTGAACGCCAGGCGCGGCAACGGGGTTATCAACTGCTGATTGCCTGCTCAGAAGATCAGCCAGACAACGAAATGCGGTGCATTGAGCACCTTTTACAGCGTCAGGTTGATGCCATTATTGTTTCGACGTCGTTGCCTCCTGAGCATCCTTTTTATCAACGCTGGGCTAACGACCCGTTCCCGATTGTCGCGCTGGACCGCGCCCTCGATCGTGAACACTTCACCAGCGTGGTTGGTGCCGATCAGGATGATGCCGAAATGCTGGCGGAAGAGTTACGTAAGTTTCCCGCCGAGACGGTGCTTTATCTTGGTGCGCTACCGGAGCTTTCTGTCAGCTTCCTGCGTGAACAAGGTTTCCGTACTGCCTGGAAAGATGATCCGCGCGAAGTGCATTTCCTGTATGCCAACAGCTATGAGCGGGAGGCGGCTGCCCAGTTATTCGAAAAATGGCTGGAAACGCATCCGATGCCGCAGGCGCTGTTCACAACGTCGTTTGCGTTGTTGCAAGGAGTGATGGATGTCACGCTGCGTCGCGACGGCAAACTGCCTTCTGACCTGGCAATTGCCACCTTTGGCGATAACGAACTGCTCGACTTCTTACAGTGTCCGGTGCTGGCAGTGGCTCAACGTCACCGCGATGTCGCAGAGCGTGTGCTGGAGATTGTCCTGGCAAGCCTGGACGAACCGCGTAAGCCAAAACCTGGTTTAACGCGCATTAAACGTAATCTCTATCGCCGCGGCGTGCTCAGCCGTAGCTAAGCCGCGAACAAAAATACGCGCCAGGTGAATTTCCCTCTGCGCGTAGAGTACGGGAATGGACATCAATATCCTTAAAGTAAATAAGACTATTCCTGACTATTATTGATAAGTTCTTTTAAACCCGCCCGTTAATTAACTCACCAGCTGAAATTCACAATAATTAAGTGATATCGACAGCGCGTTTTTGCATTATTTTGTTACATGCAGAGATGAATTGCCGATTTAACAAGCACTTTTCTTTGCTTTTGCGCAAACCCGCTGGCATCAAGCGCCACACAGACGCAACAGGGACTGTTAACCGGGGAAGATATGTCCTAAAATGCCGCTCGCGTCGCAAACTGACACTTTATATTTGCTGTGGAAAATAGTGAGTCTAATTTTAAAACGGTGATGACGATGAGGGATTTTTTCTTACAGCTATTCATAACGTTAATTTGCTGCGCACGTTGGACATAAAATAAACAACGCTGATATTAGCCGTAAACATCGGGTTTTTTACCTCGGTATGCCTTGTGACTGGCTTGACAAGCTTTTCCTCCGCTCCGTAAACTCCTTTCAGTGGGAAATTGTGGGGCAAAGTGGGAATAAGGGGTGAGGCTGGCATGTTCCGGGGAGCAACGTTAGTCAATCTCGACAGCAAAGGGCGCTTATCAGTGCCTACCCGTTACCGGGAACAGCTGCTTGAGAACGCTGCCGGTCAAATGGTTTGCACCATTGACATTCATCACCCGTGCCTGCTGCTTTACCCCCTGCCTGAATGGGAAATTATCGAGCAAAAATTATCGCGTCTGTCGAGCATGAACCCGGTTGAGCGCCGTGTGCAGCGCCTACTGTTAGGTCATGCCAGCGAATGTCAGATGGATGGCGCAGGTCGATTGTTAATCGCGCCAGTACTGCGGCAACATGCCGGCTGACAAAAGAAGTGATGCTGGTTGGACAGTTCAACAAGTTTGAGCTGTGGGATGAAACAACCTGGCATCAACAGGTCAAGGAAGATATCGACGCAGAGCAGTTGGCTACCGGAGACTTATCGGAGCGACTGCAGGACTTGTCTCTATAAAATGATGGAAAACTATAAACATACTACGGTGCTGTTGGATGAAGCCGTTAATGGCCTCAATATCCGTCCTGATGGCATCTACATTGATGGGACTTTTGGTCGCGGTGGTCACTCACGTCTGATCCTCTCGCAGCTTGGCGAAGAGGGGCGTTTGCTGGCGATCGATCGCGACCCGCAGCTATCGCCGTTGCGAAGACTATTGATGATCCGCGCTTCTCCATCATCCACGGACCTTTTTCCGCGCTGGGCGAATACGTTGCCGAGCGCGATCTTATCGGCAAGATCGACGGCATTCTCCTCGATCTTGGCGTCTCTTCACCGCAACTTGATGATGCTGAGCGCGGCTTTTCCTTTATGCGCGATGGTCCGCTGGACATGCGTATGGACCCAACCCGTGGGCAGTCAGCCGCTGAATGGCTACAAACCGCAGAAGAAGCCGATATCGCCTGGGTATTGAAAACCTATGGTGAAGAGCGTTTTGCCAAACGCATTGCCCGCGCCATTGTCGAGCGTAACCGCGAACAGCCGATGACCCGCACCAAAGAACTGGCGGAAGTCGTGGCTGCTGCAACGCCGGTGAAAGATAAGTTTAAACATCCCGCGACCCGTACCTTCCAGGCGGTGCGCATTTGGGTAAACAGTGAACTGGAGGAGATAGAGCAGGCGCTAAAAAGCTCGCTCAACGTGCTGGCCCCGGGTGGGCGGCTTTCGATCATCAGCTTCCACTCGCTGGAAGACCGTATTGTGAAACGTTTTATGCGTGAAAACAGCCGCGGTCCGCAAGTTCCGGCAGGGTTACCGATGACTGAAGAGCAGCTCAAAAAACTGGGTGGCCGTCAGCTGCGAGCACTAGGCAAGTTAATGCCGGGCGAAGAAGAGGTGGCTGAGAACCCTCGTGCCCGTAGTTCAGTTCTGCGTATTGCAGAGAGGACGAATGCATGATCAGCAGAGTGACAGAAGCTCTAAGCAAAGTTAAAGGATCGATGGGAAGCCACGAGCGCCATGCATTGCCTGGTGTTATCGGTGACGATCTTTTGCGATTTGGGAAGCTGCCACTCTGCCTGTTCATTTGCATTATTTTGACGGCGGTGACTGTGGTAACCACGGCGCACCATACCCGTTTACTGACCGCTCAGCGCGAACAACTGGTGCTGGAGCGAGATGCTTTAGACATTGAATGGCGCAACCTGATCCTTGAAGAGAATGCGCTCGGCGACCATAGCCGGGTGGAAAGGATCGCCACGGAAAAGCTGCAAATGCAGCATGTTGATCCGTCACAAGAAAATATCGTAGTGCAAAAATAAGGATAAACGCGACGCATGAAAGCAGCGGCGAAAACGCAGAAACCAAAACGTCAGGAAGAACATGCCAACTTTATCAGTTGCGTTTTGCGTTGTTATGCGGCTGTATTCTCCTGGCGCTGGCTTTTCTGCTCGGACGCGTAGCGTGGTTACAAGTTATCTCCCCGGATATGCTGGTGAAAGAGGGCGACATGCGTTCTCTTCGCGTTCAGCAAGTTTCCACCTCCCGCGGCATGATTACTGACCGTTCTGGTCGCCCGTTAGCGGTGAGCGTGCCGGTAAAAGCGATTTGGGCTGACCCGAAAGAAGTGCATGACGCTGGCGGTATCAGCGTCGGTGACCGCTGGAAGGCGCTGGCTAACGCGCTCAATATTCCGCTGGATCAGCTTTCAGCCCGCATTAACGCCAACCCGAAAGGGCGCTTTATTTATCTGGCGCGTCAGGTGAACCCTGACATGGCGGACTACATCAAAAAACTGAAACTGCCGGGGATTCATCTGCGTGAAGAGTCTCGCCGTTACTATCCGTCCGGCGAAGTGACTGCTCACCTCATCGGCTTTACTAACGTCGATAGTCAAGGGATTGAGGGCGTTGAGAAGAGTTTCGATAAATGGCTTACCGGGCAGCCGGGTGAGCGCATTGTGCGTAAAGACCGCTATGGTCGCGTAATTGAAGATATTTCTTCTACTGACAGCCAGGCAGCGCACAACTTGGCGCTGAGTATTGATGAACGCCTGCAGGCGCTGGTTTATCGCGAACTGAACAACGCGGTGGCCTTTAACAAGGCTGAGTCCGGTAGCGCCGTGCTGGTGGATGTCAACACCGGTGAAGTGCTGGCGATGGCTAACAGCCCGTCATACAACCCAAATAATCTGAGCGGCACGCCGAAAGAGGCGATGCGTAACCGTACCATCACCGACGTGTTTGAACCGGCTCAACGGTTAAACCGATGGTGGTGATGACCGCGTTGCAACGTGGCGTGGTGCGAGAAAACTCGGTACTCAATACCGTTCCTTATCGAATTAACGGCCACGAAATCAAAGACGTGGCACGCTACAGCGAATTAACTGACCGGGGTATTGACAGAAGTCGAGTAACGTCGGTGTTTCCAAGCTGCGTTAGCGATGCCGTCCTCAGCGTTAGTAGATACTTACTCACGTTTTGGACTGGGAAAAGCGACCAATTTGGGGTTGGTCGGAGAACGCAGTGGCTTATATCCTCAAAAACAACGGTGGTCTGACATAGAGAGGGCCACCTTCTCTTTCGGCTACGGGCTAATGGTAACACCGTTACAGTTAGCGCGAGTCTACGCAACTATCGGCAGCTACGGCATTTATCGCCCACTGTCGATTACCAAAGTTGACCCCCGGTTCCCGGTGAACGTGTCTTCCCGGAATCCATTGTCCGCACTGTGGTGCATATGATGGAAAGCGTGGCGCTACCGGGCGGCGGCGGCGTGAAGGCGGCGATTAAAGGCTATCGTATCGCCATTAAAACCGGTACCGCGAAAAAGGTCGGGCCGGACGGTCGCTACATCAATAAATATATTGCTTATACCGCAGGCGTTGCGCCTGCGAGTCAGCCGCGCTTCGCGCTGGTTGTTGTTATCAACGATCCGCAGGCGGGTAAATACTACGGCGGCGCCGTTTCCGCGCCGGTCTTTGGTGCCATCATGGGCGGCGTATTGCGTACCATGAACATCGAGCCGGATGCGCTGACAACGGGCGATAAAAATGAATTTGTGATTAATCAAGGCGAGGGGACAGGTGGCAGATCGTAATTTGCGCGACCTTCTTGCTCCGTGGGTGCCAGACGCACCTTCGCGAGCACTGCGAGAGATGACACTCGACAGCCGTGTGGCTGCGGCGGGCGATCTCTTTGTAGCTGTAGTAGGTCATCAGGCGGACGGGCGTCGATATATCCCGCAGGCGATAGCGCAAGGTGTGGCTGCCATTATTGCAGAGGCGAAAGATGAGGCGACCGACGGTGAAATCCGTGAAATGCACGGCGTACCGGTCATCTATCTCAGCCAGCTCAATGAGCGTTTATCTGCACTGGCGGGCCGCTTTTACCATGAACCTCTGACAATTTACGTCTCGTAGGCGTAACGGGCACCAACGGCAAAACCACGACGACCCAGCTGCTGGCGCAGTGGAGCCAACTGCTTGGCGAAACCAGCGCGGTAATGGGCACCGTTGGTAACGGTCTGCTGGGGAAAGTGATCCCGACAGAAAATACTACCGGTTCGGCAGTCGATGTTCAGCATGAGCTGGCGGGGCTGGTGGATCAGGGCGCGACTTTTTGCGCAATGGAAGTTTCCTCCCACGGGCTGGTACAGCACCGTGTGGCGGCATTGAAATTTGCGGCGTCGGTCTTTACCAACTTAAGCCGCGATCACCTTGATTATCATGGTGATATGGAACACTACGAAGCTGCGAAATGGCTGCTTTATTCTGAACATCATTGCGGTCAGGCGATTATTAACGCCGACGATGAAGTGGGCCGCCGCTGGCTGGCAAAACTGCCGGACGCGGTTGCGGTATCAATGGAAGATCATATCAATCCGAACTGTCACGGACGCTGGTTGAAAGCGACCGAAGTGAACTATCACGACAGCGGTGCGACGATTCGCTTTAGCTCAAGTTGGGGCGATGGCGAAATTGAAAGCCATCTGATGGGCGCTTTTAACGTCAGCAACCTGCTGCTCGCGCTGGCGACACTGTTGGCACTCGGCTATCCACTGGCTGATCTGCTGAAAACCGCCGCGCGTCTGCAACCGGTTTGCGGACGTATGGAAGTGTTCACTGCGCCAGGCAAACCGACGGTGGTGGTGGATTACGCGCATACGCCGGATGCACTGGAAAAAGCTTACAGGCGGCGCGTCTGCACTGTGCGGGCAAGCTGTGGTGTGTCTTTGGCTGTGGTGGCGATCGCGATAAAGGTAAGCGTCCACTGATGGGCGCAATTGCCGAAGAGTTTGCTGACGTGGCGGTGGTGACGGACGATAACCCGCGTACCGAAGAACCGCGTGCCATCATCAACGATATTCTGGCGGGAATGTTAGATGCCGGACATGCCAAAGTGATGGAAGGCCGTGCTGAAGCGGTGACTTGCGCCGTTATGCAGGCTAAAGAGAATGATGTGGTACTGGTCGCGGGCAAAGGCCATGAAGATTACCAGATTGTTGGCAATCAGCGTCTGGACTACTCCGATCGCGTCACGGTGGCGCGTCTGCTGGGGGTGATTGCATGATTAGCGTAACCCTTAGCCAACTTACCGACATTCTCAACGGTGAACTGCAAGGTGCAGATATCACCCTTGATGCTGTAACCACTGATACCCGAAACTGACGCCGGGCTGCCTGTTTGTTGCCCTGAAAGGCGAACGTTTTGATGCCCACGATTTTGCCGACCAGGCGAAAGCTGGCGGCGCAGGCGCACTACTGGTTAGCCGTCCGCTGGACATCGACCTGCCGCAGTTAATCGTCAAGGATACGCGTCTGGCGTTTGGTGAACTGGCTGCATGGGTTCGCCAGCAAGTTCCGGCGCGCGTGGTTGCTCTGACGGGGTCCTCCGGCAAAACCTCCGTTAAAGAGATGACGGCGGCGATTTTAAGCCAGTGCGGCAACACGCTTTATACGGCAGGCAATCTCAACAACGACATCGGTGTACCGATGACGCTGTTGCGCTTAACGCCGGAATACGATTACGCAGTTATTGAACTTGGCGCGAACCATCAGGGCGAAATAGCCTGGACTGTGAGTCTGACTCGCCCGGAAGCTGCGCTGGTCAACAACCTGGCAGCGGCGCATCTGGAAGGTTTTGG
>ENA-OQIG01001125-OQIG01001125.1-human-gut-metagenome-genome-assembly--contig:-NODE-1125-length-12566-cov-3.609374_pt1 | contig 12566 bp, 12 predicted proteins | sample MGYA00242576_ERZ504741 | MGnify/ENA primary metagenome ERZ504741 (study PRJEB26092, sample SAMD00036436) | human gut metagenome | host: Homo sapiens | study: EMG produced TPA metagenomics assembly of... | reverse complement strand
ATGCGTAATGAACGGTATATAGAAGCGGATCGAATCTGATTCACACAGAGACGACAGAGGATAAAAGGATAAAGAAAGGTAAAGAGAAAACTTTCCAACACTTTTCCAAAACAACTCAACAGTCTGTATCAGAGGGTATAGTGAAGATGTTACCTCCACTATATCCTCTGTGTCCTCTGCGTCCTCTGTGGTGAAAATTGTGGTGAAAATTGTGGTGAAAACTGTGGTGAAACAAATCCTAATAAATGAGGATTGACCATTGTCTATATTTGCCGTTACTTTGCAGCAGATAAATGAACAGCAGATGAAGAGAAAGAATTTTATGATTGCCCTCACGCTCCTGACGACAGGTACAGCATGGGCAGAAGATTTCCCGAAAGACTCACTAAAAATAGTAGACATCGAAGAAGTGGTAGTGATTGCCACTCCGAAAGAGAATCGTAAGTTGCGTGAATTACCGGTGGCAGCCACTGTTTTATCGCAAGATAATATGCGCGCCAATCAGGTGAACTCTGTGAAAAACCTGACAGGCATCGTCCCCAATCTGTTTATCCCCGATTATGGTTCCAAACTGACCACTTCCATTTATATCCGTGGAATCGGCTCACGTATCAACACTCCGTCCGTAGGACTTTATGTAGACAACATCCCTTATATCGACAAATCCGCTTTCGACTTCAACTATGCTGATATCGAACGTATTGACATTCTCCGCGGACCACAAGGCACTCTCTACGGACGTAATACGATGGGAGGACTTATCAAAGTGCACACAAAATCGCCTTTCACTTATCAAGGTACTGATATCCGCATGGGAGCAGCAACTTACAATAATTATAATGTGTCACTCACCCACTATCACCGGACATCCGACCGCTTCGCCTTTTCTACCGGAGGTTCTACGAACACACAGGTGGCTTCTTTGAAAATTCGGCAAGAAATAACGAAAAGGTAGACAAGAGCAATGCCGGTGGCGGACGTTTCCGTGGTATTTACCTGCCCACTTCGAACCTGAAAATAGATATGGCCCTTAGCTATGAATATAGCGATCAGGCGGATATCCGTATTACTATACCGGGATTACCCCCAGTGCGATAGCTAAAGCGAAAGAAAACGGTAAGGAAATGACAGAAGACCGGGCAGATTATATCGGTAAGATTTCATATAACGACCGCAGCAGTTACCGCCGTGGATTGCTCAACTCCGGTGTTAACATCGAATATCAAGCCAACAACTTTATATTAAGTGCCGTGACAGGTTATCAGAACCTGAACGACCGTATGTTTCTCGATCAGGATTTCACAGAAAGAGATATTTTCAATATTGAGCAAAAGCAACGTGCAAACACCATTTCCGAAGAGATTGTATTGAAAGCCAAACCCGGAAAAAGATGGCAGTGGGCTACGGGAGCTTTCGGATTCTATCAATGGCTGCATACTACGGGACCTGTCTTGTTTAAAGAAGAAGGAGTGAAGTCGGTCATTGAAAACAACGCCAATGCAGCTTTTGAAGAAGTATCTGCCAAACCCGGAGCTCCCACCATGGGAATGACCGTACATAACCCGACCTTAAGCGTAGGAGGAACTTTCGACACCCCGACTCTTAGCGGTGCACTTTATCATCAATCTACTTTCAACAACTTGTTCATAGAAGGACTGTCAGTTACAGCCGGCCTCCGGCTCGATTACGAGAAAATCAGTATGAAGTATAATTCTCTCAGCACTCCTATCGATTTTGGTTTTGATTTTCACATGGTAAAAGGTCCCATGCAAATCAACCTGTCCGATCAGAATATGAAAGCTCCGGCCTCTTTTGTAGGCAAGCTCTCTACTGATTATGTACAGCTTCTTCCCAAATTTGCTATTCAATATGAATGGAAGAATCAAAATAACGTTTATGCCACCGTTACCCGTGGATATCGTTCGGGAGGATATAACATCCAAATGTTCTCTGACTTATCACAAACAGAATTGAAAAATTCGATGATGAATGCCATCAAAGAAAGTCCGACAATAGGGCAAGACCCCACCTGGGGAGCAACCATTATTACAATGATGGACCAAATGGTGCCTACAAAAGAGATTGATGTAAAAGCATCCACTACTTACAAACCGAATATTCGTGGAACTACGAAGCAGGTAGCCACCTTACTTTATGGGAAGGCAGACTTTGGGCCGACGTCGCAGCATTCTATATGGACACCCGCGACCAACAACTCTCCCAATTTGCGGAAAGTGGTCTGGGACGTATCACTATCAATGCAGGAAAAAGTCGTAGCTATGGTGCAGAAGCAGCCCTTCGTGCCAGTGTGACAAAAGAACTTAGCCTGAATGTCAGTTACGGATATACGTATGCCACCTTTACGGATTATGTAATCACCGAAGAGCAAAAAGACGGCACTTTTAAAGTAACCGCAGATTATAATGGCAAATATGTTCCCTTTGTCCCCAAACATACCTTAAATATCGGAGGAGAATACGCCATCACCTGCAGTCCGCGCTCTATCTTCGACCGGGTTGTATTCCAAGCTAATTATAACGCTGCCGGACGTATCTACTGGACTGAACAAAACGATGTCAGCCAATCTTTCTATGGCACACTCAACTGGAGAACGAATCTGGAAATCGGTAACGCAATGATTAGTTTCTGGCACGCAACTTCTTGAATAAAGAATATGCCGCCTTCTATTTCGAAACAATGAACAAAGGTTTTATGCAAAAAGGACGCCCAATGCAATTTGGAGTAGATCTCCGCTGCCGGTTCTAATCATTTTCACTCATAGAGATATTATTTAGTCATTTTATTGTCAGCTAAAGATTTTATCCATATAGAACAATGATTATCAACTCATTGACACCTGACAATAAGTGCTGACAATAACCCAAAACAGGCTGACAATAAAAGATTCGGACTTTTATTGTCAGCCTGTCTCTTATAGATTGATGGCATGGAATACGTGATAGAAGAACGTATGCCTCTATGAAGTATGCATTATAAAGTCGTTATACTTAATTAATCCAATAGGCATTGTTCTCTTAACCCTACGCTATCTTTACCTTCCCACGCCGTGGTGACTTCTTCTCACAGCCGTGACGAGATCTCTCCACGGCCGTGAAGAGAAGCTACCACAGCCATGGAAAGGTAAAGATAGCGGTACCTTCACACAACTATACCGGCATCTTAACGGAACTATACCGGTGTCCTGGCATTACTTTACCTACAGTTTCCTATTGGTTTGCTTATATCTAAGATTATCTTGTCTACATCTAATACACTTCAACTACACTCCACCACGATTAAGCAAGTTTCTCTGTTCCATCAGACACACGCGTCATTTGATAAGCGATACGCTCTGTACCGTTCTTTACATAAATGATACCACAACGTTGAAAGCCATACTTCGTCAATATATGCTGCATGACTTTATTGTCCCGATGAGTATCTACCCGGAGATTGGGCCAACGTTCGAAACACCAGTTCAAGCAGGTTTCCGATACCCCCTTCTGTTTTCCGTTCGTTGCCAGCCGATGAATCACTCCATAAGGTTCATTATTGAGCCATGTTCCTTCATAAATCTGTTGATAAGTAGGGTCGTCTCCCAAGATAAAACAAAAAGTCCCCAAAATTTCTCCCTGTTCATCTATGCAGACAAAGCTATGTCCATCTTCAATTTCCTGACGAATCAATACTTCAGAAGGATAACCGTCAATCCATTGAGTAGTATTTCCGGTTGCACGCATAAAGGCACGGGCATAGTCATAAATCTCCATCACTAAAGGGAGATCTTTTATTTCGGTAGATCTGATTTCCATCATTTGAAAAGTTATTCAAGAATAAAACAGATAATAAAATTACTCATTGATAGCTCCACAATGGGGGCATACACCTTTTTGCTTCAACTTTTCCCCACAACGCCCACAACGATACTTATACCCAATGTTCCGATGGACTTTCTTCGCAAAAACCAGCATAAAAAAGGCAAGGAACAGATAACCGATATAAATATGTGTCATCAGGATAAAGAAGAAATAACAGAAAATACAGCAAGACATCAACCCCAGCAGATAAAAGATAGCTGCAGCGGAGTCAACTGTCGGAACAAATCATCCAGCACCGCCAAAGCGACTATCAAAAACAGCCAAATACTCAACAAGAAGACAGAGAGAATAAAAGGAACTTTGAACGGCGACAAAGTAGGATTGAAATAAAAATGCTCCCACGTTTCCGGCACAAAGACCTGCATCGATTCGTAAATCGTTGCACTGAAAGCCATCAACAAACAGAGAAATAACGGATAAACACTATCTATATCATTAAAATAGACCATCTGCAACTGCTTTCGACGAAAAGCGCGAAACAGATATACACCGACGAATAAAGCGAAGATGATAATGAAATAAGAAGCATGCGTATCACTGAAAAGATGAATGGCCTGCGAAATACTATCAGTCGGCACAAATGACTTCTTGAGTTCTTTTTCACGTATCCAGCCCTGTTCATCCTGTGTGTGAGCCAGCTTCACCCAAACACTGTCTACACTATCGGCAGGGTGAACCGCAAACTCTGCCACCACTACCCTATCCCCTTTATTCAACTGAATAAAAGTATCTTTTATCGGAAGACATTCCAAAGAGATGGAATCATCGACTACTTCCAAGTTTGTATTCCATGTATAATGCCGTTCGTACAAGTAAGTCAACGAGTCTTTCGTCTTCTTCGACAGTTCTTCCGAATCCAAAGCCGGTGCTTTATAATAACAAGATGAGAGCAAAAGTAAACATAGTAGGAGGTTCATCACTGTTTTCATCACTATTTTCACCACAGAGGACGCAGAGGACACAGAGGATAAAAAGGATAAAGAGGGTAAAAAGGGGAAAGAAGGTAAAGAGAAAAACTTTCTACACTTTTTCCAAAAAACACTCAAACAGTCTGTATCAGAAGAATGAGTGAAGATGTTACCTCCACTATATCCTCTGTGTCCTCTGCGTCCTCTGTGGTGAAAACTGTGGTGAAAATTGTGAATAATGATTCTCATTGAGCCGCTTTTACTTTCATTTGACAATTCTTACAATCAAATTCCAGACGAAAACGTTTGCCGTCATTTGACACCAGGTAATAGGGTTCTTTATAAGGTGAACGTACCCGTTGATGGATGGGACACCATCCCATACTGTAACGCAAACAATGTTTGCAGAACATCAGTACCGCATCTTCCACCGCTTCTTTTTCGTAAGCCGCTGCTACCTGTTGAACCCCATGCTCCTGATAGAAAGAGGCTGCACGAGTATTCATGACATTTCCCAGATAGGTTAGCGTCGTTTGTGGAAAAGCATGATTGGTTGACTTCCATACCGACAATTCCTGACGGTAATTGATTCGACGGGCAGTTATTAACCGGTCGATTGCCTGCCGGCGGAAATCGGCTAATACCGAAGCCGGCAGAAACCAGTTGTCGGTAAAAGAGATTTCTATTTCTTTTGCTTCGAAAGGCGTATTCCCCAATTTGGACAGTTGCGTTTTCAGGTTGTCCGTCTGCGGAGTCCGGGCCGGCTCTTTTTCACGTGGAAGGGTGATTGTGACTCTATTATCATCTTCGTCAGTCAATGTCAAAGAGAAACCGGAATGATGGTCGGCAAGCAACATTCGCACTGCGATTTTCCTTTCGGCAGACTTACGGGAAAGCACTCGTTCAAATTCCTGGTCGAAATTACGATATAATGTGGTACGAGGCTTGACGCGAGGCATTTCCTGTGGATATAGTTTGTTGCTGTCCACCCGGTTGATGCGGAATCCCTGTAAACGTCCCTGTTCGTCGATATAACAAACACCGTCTCCATTGTTAAAGGATTTAAGTCCCGCAACCGTCAGATAATTGCCGCGAATCTCCTTCACAGTCCCCATCTCCTCGCCCAACGACTTGGGAGTGTCGAAAGAGAAAATCTCTTTGTCACGTCCATGCAGGAAATAATGTGTGAATCCACGGCTGAAACTCTTATCCAGTTGCGGCTTAAACTCGAAATTGCACGTACCCGAGGAAGCCCTTACATATTCCGGACGACGGGCAAAGATGGCATCCAGCTTTTGACGATAAGCGGCCGTTACATTCTTCACGTAAGAAACGTCTTTCAGCCGCCCTTCTATCTTGAACGAGGAAGCTCCGGCATCCAGCAATTGCTCCAGTTCGTCACTTTGATTCATATCTTTCAGGGAAAGCAGATGTTTGTCTTTGACAATCACTTTCCGTCCGCGTCTACCAGACTAAAAGGTAACCGGCAGAATTGCGCACATTCTCCCCGGTTGGCACTACGACCGAAACAGGCTTGGCTGACATAGCACTGCCCGCTATAGCTGACACAAAGTGCCCCATGTACGAATACCTCTAAAGGCACTTCCGGACAATTTTCGTGTATCTTTTTTATTTCACGCAACGATAGTTCCCGCGCCAGGACTACTTGCCGGAAACCCGCCTTCCAAAGGAATTTTACTTTTTCCGGTGTACGGTTGTCCATTTGTGTACTGGCATGAAGCGGTATCGGAGGAAGATTCAACTTCGTGATCCCCATGTCCTGCACAATCAGCGCGTCTACGCCAATCCGATAAAGTGCATGAATCATCTCCTCCGTCTCTTTCAACTCTTCTTCTTTCAGAATCGTATTGACCGTGACATAAATACGTGCATGATACAAATGGGCATGCTGCACCAATGCTTCAATATCTTCCAATGAGTTCACAGCCGCCGCACGGGCACCGAACTTCGGAGCACCGATATATACTGCATCTGCCCCATGATTGATAGCTTCAATGCCACATTCCAGGTTTTTCGCCGGAGCGAGAAGTTCTATTTTACGCTGCTTTATCATTGAATATCGTTGATGTTGTAAGGTGTTTCCTGATAAACGAAGTAGTTCAGCAATTGGAGAACAACAAATTAGCATGAGCACGCCAACGTACCAACGGGCCTTTTTCAGGATCATTGTCTATATAATAATTGCGGGGCATCTCTATCGGCAAGCCTTTATCGAGATCGCGACGGTATTCCGTGTCCAGTGTCAGCGGAGAATATTCGGAGTGTCCCGTGACAAAGAATTCACGACCGCCCCGTGCCATTGCCATATAGACACCGGCATCTTCCGATTCGGAAAGCAACGTCAATTCCGGAACTTTCAGAATGTCTTCCCTGCGTACTTCTGTATGACGGCTATGCGGCACATAGAAACAATCATCAAAACCACGGAAGATGGAGTGGAAAGGTTCCAATACCCGATGTTCAAAGATACCGAACATCTTCTCTTTCAACGGATATTTAGGAACTCCATAATGATGATACAATCCGGCCTGCGCAGCCCAGCATATATATAAGGTAGAAGTGACATGCGTACGTGCCCAATCAAAGATTTCCGTAATCTCATCCCAATAGGTCACCTCCTCGAAGTCCATCTGTTCTACAGGAGCTCCGGTGATAATCATACCATCATACTTCTCGTGACGCATCTGGTCGAAATCCGTATAGAACGTTTTCATGTGTTCTATCGGCGTATTCTTTGACGTGTGGCTCTTGATCTTCATAAATGAAATCTCCACCTGAAGAGGTGTATTGGAGAGTAAGCGCACCAAGTCTGTTTCCGTTGTAATTTTCAACGGCATCAGATTCAGAATCACAATCCGTAGCGGACGAATATCCTGTTGCGTAGCGCGGGAAGTGTCGATCACAAAAATATTCTCTTCCTTCAAAAGCTCTATCGCAGGTAGTTTATCGGGTAAATTTAAAGGCATAATCGCTATATATTAGTAATTTGAGTGCAAAAATACGAAAAATATAGCAGATTATAGGGAGGTAGCTTATTTAGAAGACGTACAAATTAAGTCAATTTAAACATAGAAGCATAACAACCAATTAATAAAAGCCTTATTTTTGCCGGAGAAATTAGTACTAATAATTTAAATCTTAGAAAAATGGCATACGTAATTAGTGACGATTGTATTGCTTGCGGAACTTGCATTGACGAGTGTCCGGTAGAAGCTATCTCTGAAGGTGATATCTATTCTATCAACCCAGATGTATGTACTGACTGTGGTACTTGTGCAGACGTTTGTCCGTCTGAAGCAATTCACCCGGCTGAATAATACAAGTTACAAAAAGAGTATAGGCTGCTTTCTATGGAAGGCAGCCTTTTTATTGCTCTTTCTTCACCACAGATTAACACAGATTAATTCACAATCAAACGGATAGAAAAATACAAAGAAGTTCCTTAAACAAAAAATCATCCTTACTGCATACTGTAGTAAAGATGATTTTATTAATCTAATATTTTTCAGACAGACAATCTCTTTTCAATCTGTGGCGAACTATTATTTCAACTTAGCCAATGCTTCTTTGATACGGCGGATAGCCTCTACGATATTTTCATCGCTTGTAGCATAACTCATACGGATACATTCAGGAGCACCGAAAGAGGCACCGCCTACACAAGCCACGTGAGCTTCTTCAAGCAAGTACATTGCCAAATCATCCGAATCTGCAATCTTACGTTCGCCGTTGCTCTTTCCAAAGAAAGCATCGCATTTCGGGAACAGATAGAAAGCACCTTGCGGAACGTTTACCTCAAATCCCGGAACTTCCTTAGCCAACTTCACAATCAGGTCACGACGGCGTTGGAATGCTTTCTGCATTTCTTTTACCGGTTCTTGTGTTCCTGTATATGCCACTTCAGCAGCTTTTTGAGAAACAGAGCAAGGACCTGAAGTGTACTGACCTTGCAACTTGTTGCAAGCTTTTACAATCCATTCCGGACCGGCAATGAAACCAATTCTCCATCCTGTCATAGCGTAAGCCTTGGATACACCGTTTACAATCACTGTACGTTCCTTCATTTCTGGGAATTGAGCGATACTCTGATGCGCACCAATATAATTGATATGTTCGTAAATCTCGTCAGCAATTACTATCACCTGCGGATGTTTAGCCAATACTGCTGACAATCCGGCCAATTCTTCTTTTGTATATACAGAACCTGTCGGATTAGACGGAGAACAAAGAATCAATGCTTTCGTCTTCGGAGTAATAGCTGCTTCCAGCTGTTCCGGAGTAATCTTGAAATCTTGTTCGATACCTGCCGAAACAATTACGGGAGTACCTTCTGCCATTTTCACCATTTCCGGGTAGCTTACCCAGTAAGGAGCCGGCACGATAACTTCGTCACCCGGATTTACCAATACAAGGATGGTATTACAAACAGATTGTTTGGCACCATTGGCACACGAAATTTGAGCGGCTGTATATTCCAGACCGTTTTCTTTTTTCAGTTTCTCAACAATAGCATTGCGCAAAGCCGGATAACCCGGTACCGGAGAGTAACGAGAAAAGTTATCATCTATGGCTTTTTTCGCAGCTTCTTTGATGTGGTCAGGAGTATTAAAATCCGGTTCTCCTACACTTAAGTTAATAACATCAACACCCTGTGCCTTGAGCTCGTTGCTCTTTTGCGACATGGCAAGCGTCGCCGATGGCGACAAGCTGTTCAAACGATCTGATAATTGATTCATTTTGTATCTATTTTATTGTTGTTGAGTGAAAATCGTTGCAAAATAAGCGATAATATTTGATATATGAAAACAAATTGGCAATTTACTTATTAAAATGTAAAGTATGCCCCATTCTTTCTTTCTTTGTTCTCAAGTATCGTTCATTATACGGATTAGGAACTGTTTCAACAGGTACATTTTCTACTATCTCCAATCCGTATGCTTCCAAACCAACACGTTTCACCGGATTATTTGTCAAAAGTCTCATTTTGTGTACTCCCAGTTCACGAAGGATTTGTGCGCCTACTCCGTAATCACGCTCATCGGCAAGGTGTCCCAAACAAATATTCGCGTCAACGGTATCCATACCGTCTTCCTGCAACTTATATGCTTTCATCTTTTCCATCAGACCGATGCCACGTCCTTCCTGATTGAGGTAAACCACCACGCCTTTTCCTTCTTTTTCGATCATTTCCATCGCTTTATGCAGCTGCTCGCCACAGTCACAACGTTGTGAGCCAAGGATATCTCCAGTAGCGCAAGAGGAATGGACGCGTACCAAGATCGGTTCGTCTTCACTCCATGTTCCTTTAAATATAGCCATGTGCTCCAATCCGTTTGATTTCTGGCGGAAAGGAATCAGACGGAACTTTCCGTGTTCGGTAGGCATATTTACTTCTACTCCTTTTTCTACAATGGATTCCTGTTTCAGGCGATAAACGATCAGGTCATGGATAGAAATCAGCTTCAGTCCGTGTTCGTCTGCCATCTGACGGAGTTCGGGCAAACGTGCCATTGTTCCGTCTTCACTCATGATTTCCATCAAGGCACCTGCGGGGTAAAGTCCTGCCAGACGAGCCATATCAATCGTAGCTTCTGTATGTCCGGCACGGCGAAGTACTCCTTTTTCTTGCGCGTACAACGGATTGATGTGTCCGGGACGCCCGAAAGTAGCCGGTGTAGAAGTCGGATCGGCCAACGCCTGAATAGTAGCGGCACGGTCGGAAGCGGAAACACCTGTTGTACAGCCTTCCAGTTTGTCAATGGTAACCGTAAAAGGAGTTCCCAACACGGAAGTATTGTCACTTACCTGATGCGGTAAATCCAACTCCTTGCAACGAGACACTGTGACAGGTGCACAAAGTACGCCACGTGCATGCTTCAACATGAAATTTACTTTTTCGGGAGTTATCTTTTCAGCTGCAATAATCAAGTCGCCTTCGTTTTCGCGGTCTTCATCATCCACTACTATGACAAACTTGCCTTCTTTGAAGTCGGCAATCGCATCTTCTATTCTATCCATTTTAATAGTCTCTTTCATAACACTTATTTATTGATTTTCTGTATGATGAATTGAATTTGTTCATTGTTCTTTATAATCGTTCCATATCCTTAGCCAGACGAACGCGGAACGCCCAGATGCGGAAATAGAAAAATAAACCGATAGGGAAAATGACTCCGGCTACCAGATTCAACCAATATATATGGAACGGGCGCACATGAGCAGAAACGGAAATAACCGGATAATTGTTTAATGCACCGATCAAAGTGGCAGATTTCGTATTGGACATTTCTTCAACCAACGCTTCCAGCTTTTCATTGATTGCCATCACCTCGTTATCATCCTCACTCGCCATCCACAACTTAAAGTAATTCGGTGCTTTTTCCAATCGTTTCCTGGCGGCATACGCTTTACACTCTGCCGAAAGTTGTTCCAAATCACCCGTCAGACGTACGTAATCAGGATCATGAATAATCACTTCTTTCTTAAATATATGGCGCACACTACGAATTCCCACAATCTTTTTAAACCAGTTGATATAGGCATCTGCATTAAGCACCACAGAGTCTTTATTCGATTTATAAGTAAGGAAGATTCCTAACGGGGCAAGGACTGCGCTACTTGTCCACATCCCCATCCAAACAATCCACTTACCGTCGCGGGCCATTTTATATCCTGTATTATCAATGATATAATAAATGATAAACACCAACACTGATACGATGACCGGCATTCCCAGACCTCCTTTACGGATAATACCGCCCAACGGAGCTCCGATAAAGAAGAACAGCAGACAAGAAAGTGAAATCGTTATCTTCTTATGCCATTCCGTCTTATGTTTTCGAATACTATAATCATTGTTCTCCATCGTGAATTTCTTGAACCCAAGATCGTTAGCCACGTTCTCCGCACGACTGACAGCAGAAGAAATCACCTTCTGTTTCTGCGTTAAAGAGGCTACTTCGTAAAGGCTGTCTACATTATATTCATGAATATCCGCCTTTTCTATTTTGATCGTATCTTCTTTTGTCAATCCATAAGAAGGACGGAAATTTCCTTCTGCCACTTCCCTATAATACTGTCGTCCGATACTGTCTCCCACAACCGTCATCGAGTCAATGGAACTCTGCAACTGCGCCATGTCCTTAGCACTGGACTGCTTACCCATAATCTCACCGTCAACCATATTGAAATCGGAATTAAACTCAATAATGGTATGTTTTTCCCTGAATTCCTCGCGTCGGTAAGGTACATTCTCCGATTTCATACTTTGAGCTTTCAGATTCTCAAATAAATCTCCGCTATACAAATGCAGCCAAAGATGCTGTTTATCCGCGGTCATCTCCAAACGCCCGGAATCAGCATATATAATACGTGCTTTCTCAAAGCCATCTTTCATACTATAAATCAGCACATCATATAGCATACCGGTCTTCCGGTTCTTCTTAGCTACCTTTAAATTATAGTCCTTGATTTCAGAATAGAAAACTCCTTCCGGAATGTCCAACTCCGGAGATTTTTGTTTCATCGAAAGGATCAGGGTTCCAATTTAGCCTGGGCGATAGGACCTACTACATTTTGGAAATAGAATGAGACACCGACAAGTCCGCAAACGAAGAAAGCAAGCGGACGCATGATTTAAGGAGAGAAATACCTGCGGCTTTCATCGCAAGCAATTCATAACGCTCGCCAAAGTTACCAAAAGTAATCAAAGAAGCCAAGTAGCACTGCCAATGGCAACGATACCGGCACTAATGTTAAC
>ENA-OQIG01001124-OQIG01001124.1-human-gut-metagenome-genome-assembly--contig:-NODE-1124-length-12567-cov-4.358199_pt1 | contig 12567 bp, 10 predicted proteins | sample MGYA00242576_ERZ504741 | MGnify/ENA primary metagenome ERZ504741 (study PRJEB26092, sample SAMD00036436) | human gut metagenome | host: Homo sapiens | study: EMG produced TPA metagenomics assembly of... | reverse complement strand
GTGATTCCAAGCTGGTCACAAATGGTGTAGAATTCATCAGTTTCAGCTGGATGCCAACCAAAAATACGCAGATTGTTGATGTTGGCTTCCTTTGCTTTTTCTAGAAACATTCTGTATTTTGGGGTAGAGTTTCTTCCATAAAAGAAAGATGGCTGTCCGCCCCAGCAGGCTGACCGAAGAAACATTGGCTTTCCGTTTATAACAAATGTCCAGGGAATTCGGGATTCTTCTTCTGTAAAACCAGGATTCATTTGCATGGTGATTGTACGAATTCCGGTTTTATCAGAAAGAGAGTCCAAAATGCTTTTCCCATCTGCAATCAGGATATTAAGATCATAAAGGAAAGGTTCTCCCAATTCATACGGCCACCAGAGCTGCGGATCTTCTATCTCAAACGAAAATGTGCATACAGAGGTACCAGGGGAAACTGATAGAGGTTCACTGTGGGTGATCTGTTGATCCCGTCCTGTCATAGAAACATTAAGTTCAGCTTCCAATACAGAATCAGATAAATTAGAAAGTTCAATATAAAATACAGCGGTGGCTGCGTTTTTGTGCAGATCATATTCAACTCTGTAATTCTCAAGCCTGAGCCGATTTGTGGCAACGAGTTTAACAGGCTGCCAGATGCCAAAGGGAATCAGTCCGGTCAGATAATCTCCGGAAAAATTATGTTTCATGCCGGCAAAGTTCTGCTGGTTTTTTGGAGGCGGATCCAGTTTTACAGTAAGAAGGTTTACTGGAACGTGTGGTTGTGAATAATCCAGAAGATCAGTTACCTGAAAGGAGAAAGAGGAATACATTCCCTCATGCCTTCCGAGATATTTTTGATTGAGCCAGACCTCGCAAGAAAAATCAACCCCTTCAAATATTAGTTCAATATCTTTTCCAATCAGGTTTTTGTCTACATTGAATGCGCGATTATACCACCATTCATATTCCTGTACCCATTTTGCCTTTCCCATATTTCTTCCCCAAAAAGGATCATCCAGTTCCCCGGCAAGAAACAGGTCTGTATAAACATCGCCAGGGACTTGTGCGGCATTCCAGCTGAAGTTATTACCGGAAAGCTCACTTTTTAACAGATGAATGCCCTCGGAAACGCCCTGTCCGACTCTCATTTTTTCCATTTTCCAGTCTTACCACTTAAATCCTGGGTGATACGACCGATAGAAGAATCAGAAGCTTCAAAGAGTCCGCTTCCAGCTTCAAGAGCAAAAAAATCTTTGTTTTTTTCCATGTTTTCTTACATCCTTTCTATATCTGTTTCTTTAAATCTAGCATTAACATAGTGTATATGATATAATGTTCCGTAGAAATTTTGCTTTTTTTTTGTATAAATCGGAGGTTATACTGTGGATATTCAATTGGAATCGGTTTTCACTCTTTCATATAAGAAAGGGGAAAGCGTCCGGGGTTTTTCGTATGTAAGCCATGAATTGATTTACTTTTACAGTGGTCGGGGGAAAATATATATAAATGATATACCGTATCATTATCAACCTAACAGCGTGCTATTAACACAAAGTAAGGATGTAAAAGACTATGATGCAGACTGCTATAGCGAATATACATGTATACGGTTTAAAAGTTTGAAATATATACAAAAATTCCGTTCTGGGTTGTATGTACTAAAAGACCAGAGTGTATACCAGTTGTTTAAATCGATAAAAAGGGAATATGCTGAGAAAAAGATAAGTTATCACGAATTATGTAATATGAAGACGGCAGAAATACTTGTGGAGTTATTGAGGAACAGTTTACAGTGCGAAAAAGACAGCGACATTTATAAATTAATAAAGGAAATCGATTCTACAATGCTGTTTCAGAAACGTATTGCGGATATTGCCGAAGAACTGAACTATAATCCTGATTATTTGAGACAAAAATTTAAAAAAATAGCCGGTGTGTCATTGAAAGCATATATTATGCAGCAAAGGATTCAGAACGCGTGTAAACTTTTGGAACAGGAAAATTATTCTTGTACAGAAATCGCTCAGTTGTGTGGCTTTTCCTCTTCCTCGCAGTTCAGCAGAATTTTCAAAGAGAAAATGGGATATACACCGAAATCATATAAATTATAAGTAGAAATTGAGTATTGAGAAAAAGAAAGAGATTTATTGGTGAGTGTAAGTGAAAAGAAAAAATTTCAGCGAGCGATTGGCTACGTATAATATTCTTATTATTTCAGTAATATTATTTGTGGTGTTTGGAATATTCTTGCTTTATTATATTACTGCTCAGAAGAATGATCAGATGAATAGTATGAAAAACATACTTGAACAAAGTGAGACAACGATAGAGGCATCTATTAATTCACTTGATACAATAGCTTTGCAGGTGAGCCTGAATCCGGATGTTATAGATATCATGAAGCAGGCAGAAAATGACTCCTATGATAAATTTTTCGAAAATAATATAATTGAAGCTGAAAGGGTAAACGAGATATTGTGGTCTTTTATTCTGGATCAGGAAAATATTTCGGGAATAAGTATTTTTGATAAAAAGGGTTCGTTTGTTTATGCCGGTCAGGAAACAGACACAGAACAGTTTCGTTATTCCCGGGACGAGGATTTTTTTGAGTCTCTGGAAAATGAATTTGATAAACCGCGAGTATACAATATGTTCGAGAATGAAACCAACCGAAGTGTAGTGACAGGATATAAAGCAGTAACGATTATAAGACAGATAAAAAGCGATGATATTACACCGTATTGTATCGGGTACGTGGAAGTGGGGATTGATGTTCAGCAGTTAGAGAATAAACTTCAGCAGGATTTTTCGGGCAGCGTGCTTGTTTTATATGATGCGGAAACAGGCCGTGTTATGGGCTCAACAATTCCTCAGTTAATTGAAAATACAAATACGAACTACGAAGATTTCTTAAAGGATCAAAATCTGGATAATTATTTTTGGGTTCAGGGAAGTACTTTTCATAATCAAGTGGGGATCATTGTTCTTCACAGCAGGGATGAGTTGAATCGGTTTGTATTTTTTACGGTGATTTTTACGTTAGGCATTTATATCACTATTCTCTCGATATATTTTCTCATTCAGAGAAAATTGAGTTTATTTCTGGCAGAACCTTTGGTCCAATTATGTGAATCCATAACCAGGCGGATGAAATATAAGAACAATTGTGAAATCATAGATAACAGGGAATTTAATGAGATTGAAGAATTACAGGAAACATTCAACCAGATGTTTCTAAAATTGGACGACAGCATGAAAAGGGAGATTGCGGCTAAAACAGAGAGACTTAAAGTTCAGCTTTACGCACTGCAGGCGCAAATCCATCCGCATTTTATCCATAATACAATAGCTATTATTCAGGCGTACGCACTAGAGGAAGATTACAATACTATTGTTGAAATTTGTGAGAACTTTTCAGATCTGATTCGCTATGGGGTAGAGGTCACCGAGGATAAATCGCTTGTAAGAGATGAGTTGGAATGTGCCGTAAAATATTTGTGGATTTTTCATCTGAAATACGGAGATAATCTGATATTTACGGTTGAGAAAAGAAATGCTGTTGAGAATATCCATATTCCACATTTTATAATACAGCCGCTTGTGGAAAACAGTATTAAACACGGATTAAAGGCAACGGAGTTCCCCTGGAAGTTGCAGATAATCTGCAACACAGATCATAAAACATGGCAAATTGAAATCAGGGATAACGGAGTGGGATTTTCAGATGAAATGAGAATGGAACTGATGCAATACAAGCAGAAACTGATGGGTGAAGGTATAAAGAACGATGCTTGGAGAGAGGAATCAAAAATAGGTGGCATGGGAATGAAAAATATTATTACGAGGTTATATTTGTCATATGGGTGTGACATGATATTTGATATCGAACGCCAACTGGGGCATGGAGCAGTAATAACGGTGGGGCAGATGCGATGATTAGTGTTTTGGTTGTTGAGGATGAAATTCCTATTCTTCGTAGCATATGCAGGCAGGTAGAGTCTGCTAACTCTTCTTTTCATGTTACGAGAACAGCTGTCAATGGAAAAGAAGCAATAGAGGCTTTGCAGGAGGAAAAGTTTGATTTGATGTTTGTTGACATGCAAATGCCGGTATTGGATGGGATGGCAGTGCTTAAATTCGTGAAGGAAAAGCAATTATCAGTTATACAATTGTTCTGAGCGGATATCAGGAATTTCAATACGCCAGGGAGGCACTGCAATGTGGTGTGCTGGATTACCTGTTAAAACCACTGAAAAAGAATGAATTGACGAGGGTGCTACAAAAGGTAGAGCGGATGATATGGATTGATCGGAGTAAAGAAGAGACTGCATATATAAATAATTCTGATGATAGAGAATTTGAAGCAGCTTTGCTGACGGTAGGACCATACATAATGCTTCGGGAGGATTACGCGTTTACAGAGGGGCAGAATAGGATAGATGAACAACTGAATTCCTTTCTAGATAAGTATATATCTGATGAGTTACGATGGATAATTCCAACCAAATATGAAAATGAAAGGATCATTGTATTCCGGAAGCTGGGAGGAAGAACAAAGAATATAGTTGAAAAGTTGTTCCGTGATTATCAGTCTCAATGCGATCTGGTTACGATCATCATGGCTGGTCAGGAACAAACACACAAGACGATTTTTGAAACCAATAAGCGTCTGCATCAATATATGATAGGGGCTATGGGAGTCGAAGAAAGCCGTCTTATGGATGAAGAAGAAGCAAAGAGCGTGATGGAGAATGGCGTACATTATTTGAAGACGGTACGAAAAGAAGTGTTAAAAGTCCGTGTAAGTGAACATGTGATGGAATTGATAATGAAAATCTTAAATCCCGTGGCAGAACGAAAAGTTATTTTTGAAATACTGAAACTTGCATTTTTTCGGTTCTCAGAGGAAATCAACAGCAATTATACGTATAATCAAATGGAGGATGAGATTGCCGATATCATACAAAGTTCGTATAATAGAGAAGAATTGTATGACAAACTGGAAAAAATGATTATCAGGATGTTTTGTGTTGAAGATTATAGTGGAAACAAACAAAAGCTAGCATTGGATATAAAAGAGTATTTGGATCATAATTATAAGAGTGTGACGGGAAATAAAGAGTTGGCGGATATATTTGGATTTGTGCCCGCATATTTAAGGGACGTGTTTCGCAGTAAATATGAAAAGTCGCCGATGGAGTATCTACAGGAATTAAGGTTAGAATGTGCAAGGAAAATGTTGGCACAGGAACTAAAATTACCGGTGAAGGAAATTGCCAGGGCGGTAGGATTTAATGATGCTCTGTATTTATCTAAAGTGTTCCGTAGAAAATTTGGTATCACTCCTTCAGAATATAGAAATCAGGTGAAAAACAATGAAACGTAAAGCAATTATTTTGCCAGTTCTGCTGTTCTTGCTGGGAATAGGTTTGATTAGTTATTCCTTATGGAATTTGCTTCAGGCGCACGTGGGAATACAGGAGAAGAGAGAAGAAAAAGAGATTACTATGATTGTTCAGGAATCCAGATATTATACAGGATTGAAGAACATGATAAAAAAGTTATATGTTGAAGAGGGGATTCGAATTAAAGTTCGTGTTTTACCCGATAATCAGGCAGAATCTGTCATTCAGATGATGATAAACAGTGGAGATTATCCGGATATGTTAGATGCTAATATTCCACATATATACAATCTGATTAATCCCTGCCGCTATTTGGCCGATTTTACAGAAGAATCATGGGTGTCAAAATTGACGAATCCGCAACAGGTAACATATTCAGACGGAAGGATATATGGATTTCCATTTCTTAAAAATTCGGGTGTAGGAGGAATTATATATAATAAAGATATTTTTGAAAAATATGGGATTGCTATTCCGGAGAGTGAAGAAGATTTTTATAATGTGTGTGAAAGACTAAAAAGTCTTGGAATTTCTCCAGTTTTATTGTGTGCTGATAACTGGATTCCACAGATATGGATGAACTATGGATTTCCACTCTCATTTGGCAGTGACAAAAATTGCAAAAAAATAACTGAAGAAATATTATCTGGAAAGAAAAAATTGGGTGATTACGAAGAGAGTTATAAGGTGATTGACACGTATTTAGGCTTGTTTGAAAAGGGGTATGTAAACAATGATTATATGTATATCGATTACAATGACATGATAGATAAACTAAATAATCAGGAAGGGGCAATGGTGTTTGGATATTCTACGATGATTCCTGTTATGAATCAACATCATAGTAATCTGAATATGGGAATGTTTGTTCCGCCTTTTGCGTACAATCAGTCTAAAAATATAGTTTATCTGGATTTTTCAGTTGGTTTTGTTTCATTTAGGGAAAGTGAAAATCTTGATGTGGTCAAAGAAGTCCTAGATAAATGGTCTCAGAAAGAGTATTTATCCATGTGGATTTTTGAAAATGGAGGTGATCCTGCGTTTGAAGATGTTCCTGACAATGTAAATAAGGATATAGAATATCTATATAAAAGTTATGTTGAAACAGGAAAGACGGTCGGAGAATTTATGCTATATATGGATCCTATATACAGTCTGAATCAAGATAAGTTATGGTTATATTATAGGGAGGCTCCGAAGAATCATTGGACAGCAGATGAGTTATTAGAAAAAATTGAAATAGATATAGAAGAAAAATTGGAAAAATGAGAGCCTGTTAAGGTTTTCATTTTTCCATTTTTTTTTGTTCTTTTTTCCATATAAATGGAAAGCGAAAACTGTTATAAATAATATATCAAAAAGAATGGAGGAAAAAAGATGAAACGAAAAATGTGTTTGGTTCTTGCAGGACTTATGGTAGCGGGTCTGGCCGGATGTGGAGCGGATCAGAAAGGATCCTCAGCAGATGGAAATGAAGAGATGGAGATAGTTTATGCACACTTCCAGGGCGAAGGAGATGCTCAGTACAAATCCATACAGAACGCGATTACAGCATTCGAAAAAGACAACCCTGGGATTACCATTAAAGAGGAGTATTATCCTTCGGATGCATATCTGCTGCAGGCAGAAACTTGGAGTGCGGCAGGGGAACTGCCGGACATTTGCATGGTGAATGGCTCAATGGCATCGGATTATGCTGACATCGGAACAATTCTTGATCTGACAAGTTACGCGGAAGAATATGGAATTACAGATAAAATAGATGAAAGTTACTTCAAAGAGATGTCAGCTGACGGAGCTATTTACGGTATCCCATGGGAAGATGCACATTATGCGTTTATTCTCTATAATGAAGGAATTTTTAAAGAGGTTGGAGTTACAGAATTCCCTAAAACTCTGGATGAGTTGATCGATGTTTCTAAAAAGATTGCAGATGCGGGCTATATTCCGATGGCAATGGGTGATAAGGCACTTTGGCCGGCAGATTCACTGGCGTTTAGTGCATTTGTAAATAACTTTGTGGGGAATGACTGGTTCGATTCTATTCTTGCCTGCGATGGTAAAGCGGCATTTACGGACAAAGAATTTGTAGATGCCCTTGACCAGTACCAGAGACTTGCCAAAGAAGGGGTATTTAATGATAATCTGTCAAGCATTGATAATGACCAGAGAGGTGCCCTGTATCAGAACAGGGAAGCTGCTATGATTTCGGCCGGAAACTGGGAGTGCAACAGCTGTGTGGAGATCGCTCCGGAGGTAGCGGAAGAGACACAAGTGGCACTGTGGCCGGTACCTGCAGAAAATGCAAAGGCTCATGATTCTGTCGTATCCAGTTCGGCATGGGGACTTGCACTGGGAAGCAATATTGATGAGGAGAAAATCCCTTACGCAATGGATTTTATTGCAAACTATATTTGCAGTGAGGATTTCGGCAAAGTATTAGCGGAAGAACAGGGAATGTTCACACCGTGGAAAGTAGAGTATGATACAAGCAAACTTAACATTATTACGCAGAGAGAGCAGGAAGTCTCCAATGCGGATGGCGTGACAAGATGCCTGAACTGGGACAGTTCTCTGCCGGCTTCTGTTAAAGATGTATATCAGAGAGGTCTTCAGGAAGTTTTAATGCAGATCAAAGAACCGGCAGATCTTGCAGATGAAATGCAGACAGCATATGAAGAATACATAGATATGAAATAGTAGTAAGAAAACCGCCTGCATGGTACAGTCATGACAGGCGGAGAATTTATAGGAGGAACATGGTGTGAACAATGCTGGATTAAAAGTAAAAACGAAAACAATATACTTATATGTGCTTCCGTTTTTCCTTCTGTTTATTATTGCGTTTGTAATACCGCTTTTGATGGCATTTGGAATCAGTTTTACAAACTGGCGGGGAGGAAACAAAATAGATTTTATTGCACTTGATAACTATATCAAGCTTGTAAAAGATGAAACATTTTGGATGTCATTTTTAAACAACCTGAAATTTATGGCTCTTATGCTCGTGTTTCAGATTGGGTTGGCTTTTGTATTTGCGATTGTTGTGCAGAACAAAAGAGTAAAATTCCAGGGGTTCCACAGAAGGGTTATTTTCCTGCCTTCGGTTTTGTCATCGGTTGTTGTTGCTATGATTTGGCAGATTGTGTACAACAAAGACATTGGACTTATATCGGCTATAATGGAAAAGATTGGGATGGAAGACATTGTACCGCTTTGGCTGGATGATCCCAAAATCGTAATTTATTCACTTGCAATTGTGCTGATCTGGCAGTTTGTTGGTCAGTATGTGATTATAATGATGGCGGGATTTCAAAATGTGGATACCAGTCTAATGGAAGCCGCTAAAATTGATGGGGCGTCTTACAGCCAGACAGTAAGATATGTAACCCTTCCGCTGATGAAACCCACGCTATCGGTTTGCGTAACATTGTGCGTATCGGGATGTATGAAACTTTTTGATACAATTTATGCAATGACGGGAGGCGGACCCGGAAGGAGTTCCACGGTTACTGCATTATATGCTTATGATGTTGCGTTCAAGACAAAACAATTGTCATATGCATCTGCTGTATCCATAGGAATGATCATTCTAAGTGTGATCTTAATCGGCGGCGTGAGTAGAATATTTCGGGAAAAGGAGGAACAGTGATGAAGCAGCTTAAGAATAAGTCAATATCTGTTCTCTTAAATATTGCAACGATGCTAATTTCAATAACCTGCATTTTTCCGCTGATCTGGCTGGCATATAACTCGGTAAAAGATAAATTTGAGTTTATGAAAGACACCATCTCACTTCCTGCTGATCCTCAATGGGGAAACTTCTGGGAAGCGATTCAACTGGGAAATCTTATACCGGCGACATTTAATACGGTGTTTAATTCGGTCATAAATGTAATTCTTGTGTGTTTAGGGTCGATTATTGTGGGCTATTTTCTTGAGAGATATGAGTTTAGGGGAAAAAAGATTATTTCAGCGATATTTCTTGTGGGTATGGTAATCCCTCTCTATTCCCTTCTTGTACCAATGTTTTTGCAATACAAGGTACTGGGTATGCTTAATACAAGGTTTGTGCTGATTCTTCCCTATTTTGCGATGCAGATCTCATTGGGAATCTTATTGTGCAAGAGTTTTGTTCATGGTATACCAAAAGAAATAGAGGAAGCAGCTGTAATCGACGGATGTGGAATGAGGCAACTATTAAAGAACATGATATTTCCGCTTTGCAAACCGATGATTTCAACCGTGGGTATACTGACCCTTCTTGCCAGCTGGAATGAGTTCGCTTTTGCAACTGTTTTAAGTTCCGGCAGTCAATACAGAACCTTGTCTGTAGCAGTGCAAAGTTATTCATCCGGTAGAGAAATGGAGTACACATTGTTTCTGGCAGCTTTACTGATGGTTTCGTTACCGATTATTCTCATTTACTGTATTTTCAGTAAACAAATCATAAATGGTATGACGGCAGGTGCGGTGAAAGGTTAGAAAAAGTATGGTGTTTAAGGATAGATATTTCGAAAATCCTCAACTTAATCATGTGAATACAATGGAACCAAGATGCTATTACATTCCATTGCAGGAGGTTGAACTTGATGTTGAGAAACAAAAAGAAAGCTCAGCTCAATGTTTTCAATTAAACGGCGAGTGGGATTTCCTATATTTTTCCAGTATTTATGATATAGACCATAAGCCCGAAAGTATTCACGAAACTGTACATGAATGGGAACGGATTCCGGTTCCGTCTGTCTGGCAGAATTATGGATATGACAAGCGACAGTACATAAATGTTAATTATCCTATTCCCTTTGATCCACCATTTGTGCCTTCAGAAAACCCGTGTGGTGTATATCACAGGACATTTGAATATAGAAGTGACTCCGATTACCCGAAAAGTTATCTGAATTTTGAAGGTGTTGACTCCTGTTTCTATTTATATATAAATGGAAATTTGCGGGCTACAGTCAAGTTAGTCATTCTACCAGTGAGTTTGATATTACAGATTACTTATCTGATGGAATAAATCATATCACCGTGTTTGTTTTAAAATGGTGTGATGGAACTTATTTCGAAGATCAGGATAAATTTAGAATGTCTGGGATTTTCAGGGATGTTTACATATTAAAAAGACCTGTCAATCATTTGAGGGACTATTTTATTCATACGGTATTAGTGGATCGGTATGATAAGGCTTTTGTGACAGTTGATCTGGAAGGCGGCGGCAGGCTGGATGTGCAGTACAGTCTGCAGGAACAGTCCGGAAAGAAGATCCTGGAAGGGGAGGCGCAAGACGGTAAAATTTCATTTATGATTCTAGAGCCTGTATTGTGGAATGCAGAAAATCCGTATTTATATACGTTAGTGATGAAGTATAACGGAGAAACATTTATTGAAACAGTCGGTGTTCGGGATATCAGAATAGAGAATAAAGTATTGCTTATCAATGGTGTGGATGTTAAGCTTCGGGGCGTTAACAGACACGACAGCAATCCTTCAACAGGATGTGCTGTGACCATCGATCAGATGAAACAGGATTTGACACTGATGAAAGCTCATAACGTGAACGCAATAAGAACCAGCCATTATCCAGGAAGGCCGGAGTTATACTATCTTTGCGATAAGTACGGATTTTATATCATGGATGAGGCAGATGTGGAAATACATGGGGTAGACGGACTGTATTCGCCAGTATGGGAAGAGGACTATAATAAACATGCATTTTCGGCTGAAATCAGTGACAATGAATTGTATTCTGCAAGTGTCACAGACCGCGTGAAACGATGTGTAATAAGGGATAAGAACAGATGCAGTGTTGTAATTTGGTCAATGGGAAACGAATCAGGTTACGGATGTGTGTTCGAGTCGGCATTGGAATGGACAAAAAAGTTTGACAGTTCCAGACTTACACATTATGAAGGAGCACTTCATGCTCCGCATGACCGTAAGAATGATTATAGCAATATTGATTTATACAGCAGAATGTATCCATCGATAGATGAAATAAATGAATACTTCAGGAAAGATTTTGATAAACCATTTATTATGTGTGAATACTCACATGCTATGGGAAATGGTCCGGGAGATTTGGAGGCGTATTATAAGGTTATACAGAAGTATGAAGGACATTGTGGCGGATTTGTATGGGAATGGTGTGATCATGCAGTTGAATTAGGAAAAACTGCAGATGGTAAAGTGCAATATGGATATGGCGGAGATTCGGGCGAAGAACTCCATGACGGAAATTTTTGTGTGGACGGTCTTGTATATCCGGACCGGACGCCCCATGTCGGTCTAAAAGAATTTAAAAATGTAACAGACCAGTGAGAGTCCTCGGATATGACAGGAAAACAGGTACTGTTGAATTTGAGAACATTCTAGATTTTACAAACATAAAAGATGTGCTTGACATAAAGTATGAGGTTACATGTGGGAAAGAGGTAATTGAAAGGGGAGCGATTATTGACCGGGAGTTGCTCGATATTCACCCTCATGAGAAAAGATCAATTCCGATTATGGTCCACATTTCCGATAAATCGAAATGTTATATCAAGTTTGATTATGTACAGCGGGTAAAGAATCTGACGACAGATGAGGGTCATAGTTTCGGATTCGATCAAATATCACTTAATGATGCAGCTATCGATGAAAATATTTTTATTAGGGAGCCTGAGGAAAAGTATAATGCAGGTACTGCCATTGAGATAGAAGAAAATTCTCGCAGGGTTGTGTTGGCCGGTGAAAATTTTGTTTATGCTTATGATAAACGAAAAGGTTGTTTTGAGAGTATTTGTGTTGAGGGAACAGAAATATTAAAAAAGACAATGGAATACAATATATTCCGCGCTCCGATTGACAATGATCGTATTATCAAAGAGCAGTGGTATGCGGCGGGATACGATAAGTCTGTTATCCGTGTATATGACACATTTGTTAAAAAAGAAGATGAAGGAATAAGTATCAGATCATCTGCAGTCATCTCGGCTCCGCATGTACAGAAAATCATAGAGTTCCAAGTGTCATGGAAGGTTTCACTTTCCGGGAAGATAAATATGAAACTTGAGGCAACGCGTAATGTGGAAATGCCCTATCTTCCAAGATTTGGCCTGCGGTTATTTTTGGATGAGAGGATGGATCAGGTAGAGTATTTTGGCTATGGACCGTATGAAAATTACTCAGACAAACATCAGAGCAG
>ENA-OQIG01001123-OQIG01001123.1-human-gut-metagenome-genome-assembly--contig:-NODE-1123-length-12598-cov-1.701307_pt1 | contig 12598 bp, 12 predicted proteins | sample MGYA00242576_ERZ504741 | MGnify/ENA primary metagenome ERZ504741 (study PRJEB26092, sample SAMD00036436) | human gut metagenome | host: Homo sapiens | study: EMG produced TPA metagenomics assembly of... | reverse complement strand
GTCTCCCAAGGTTGTTTCAATCTTTACCAACGTTTCGTTGTCCATATTTCCTCCTTTTTTTGTTCCGGTTTTGCAGGCCGTAAGTCCGCAAAACGATATGGTTAATAGTAAGTATGCAATCTTTTTCATAACACTTTTATTTAATTTAAGTTTGCAAATATACTACTTTCGCCCAAATCCTCTTACCTTTGTAGCATTAAAAGAGGCAAAAGAGAGTATGATGAAATCCATATTGATAATAGAAGACGATATCACTTTCGGAATGATGCTGAAAACCTGGCTAAGTAAAAAAGGGTTTGAGGTGTCATCAGTCAGTAACATTGCCCGTGCCCAGAAGCACATTGAAGGACAAGGGGCAGACTTAATCCTGTCCGATTTACGCTTACCGGATCACGACGGAATCGATCTTCTGAAATGGATGAACGAAAAAGGAATCGATATTCCTTTGATCATCATGACCGGTTATGCCGATATCCAATCGGCAGTACAAGCGATGAAACTGGGAGCACGCGATTATGTTGCCAAACCGGTGAATCCGGAGGAACTACTCAAAAAGATGTCAGAAGCTTTGCAAGCGAAAGAAGCGCCGACTACGCATACCGCAGCCAAAACTTCTGCAAAGAAAGGTTCTTCCATTTCGTCCGGAAACGCCACCGAAACCCATCATGCTTATCTGGAAGGAGAAAGTGATGCCGCCAAGCAACTCTATAATTATGTAGGTCTGGTAGCTCCCACCAATATGTCCGTACTGATCAACGGTTCCAGCGGAACGGGGAAAGAGTATGTGGCGCACCGCATCCATCAACTGAGCAAACGGAATGACAAGCCGTTTATCGCGGTAGACTGCGGTTCGATTCCCAAAGAATTAGCTGCATCCGAGTTTTTCGGCCATGTGAAGGGCTCTTTTACAGGAGCACTGACGGACAAGACCGGAGCGTTCGTTGCCGCCAATGGAGGCACTATCTTCCTGGATGAAATAGGAAATCTCAGTTACGAGGTACAGATACAACTTCTCCGTGCCTTGCAAGAGAGAAAGATTCGTCCGGTCGGTTCCACGCAAGAGGTATCGGTTGATATCCGTCTGGTATCCGCCACCAACGAGAATCTGGAACAGGCTATCGAGAAAGGTACTTTCCGTGAAGACCTTTTCCATCGCATCAATGAATTTACCCTGCGGATGCCCGACCTGAAAGAACGGAAAGAGGATATCCTGTTGTTTGCCAACTTCTTCCTCGATCAGGCAAACAAGGAACTGGACAAGCATCTGATCGGTTTTGACTCGAAAGCCTCACAAGCCTTACTCAATTATCACTGGCCGGGCAACTTACGCCAAATGAAGAATATCGTAAAAAGAGCGACTTTACTGGCACAAGGAAGTTTCATCACTCTTCTTGAATTAGGGACCGAATTACTGGAAACAAGTACCGTTTGTTCCGCAAGCATGGCGCTACGCAACGAAGAAACAGAGAAAGAACACATTCTGGAGGCATTGCGCCAAACCGGAAATAACAAGAGCAAAGCGGCACAATTACTGAATATCGACCGGAAGACATTATATAATAAGCTGAAACTATATAATATCGACTTGTAGGTTATCGATCAGTACTACCCATATATTTAGAAGGAGATACGCCGAACTGCTCCATGAAGTGCTTGCGCAAAGTACGGGTATCGGAATAACCAACCATTTCCGAAATTTCCTGAATAGAATAGCGATTCTCCAGAATCAATGTCGCCGCCTTGCTTATACGTATACTGCGAATCATATCTATAACAGACAAATCACTGCGCTGTTTCACCTTCCGGTACAAGGTAGGCTGACTCATATTCAGTTGCTCCGCCAACATTTTTACATTAAAGTCCGCATTGGAAAGGTTAGCTTCTATGATATGAATCAGTTGTTGCAAGAAGGCATCTTCTTTCTCCCCCTCTTCCGATTCCTGTTTCAGCATCAGGGCTTTCGTATAAATCCGCTTCAATCGCTCACGCTGCAAAATCAGGTTATCCACTTTGGTCTTTAATATCTCCGGATTAAAGGGTTTCATCATATAATCATCCGCTCCGCTATTACAGCCTTGCAGGATGTCAGCATCTTCTGCTCTGGCAGTCAGTATCAAGATAGGAATATGCGCGGTTTCCTGCTGCATACGAATTTCCCTGCAACAAGTAAAGCCGTCCTTTACGGGCATCATTACATCCGAGATAATAAGATCGGGCAACTGTTCTTTGGCTATCCGCACCCCTTCCTCACCATTGCAAGCTTCACTGACGGCATATCTGGAAATGAATAAGCTCCGGATATATTCGCGGACATCTTCATTATCTTCGATGATCAGCAGACTCTTTTTAGCCGCTGTTTCCTGTATTTTGTTTTCCGGTATTGGAAGAAACGGTTCCGGTTTCAGCTCTTCATTTTGCTTTGTTTTTCCCTGATGGCTGTCAATAAGTTCATAAGAATCTTTTGCAAAATTGCTCTTTGCCTCGGGAATATAAAGGGCAAAGATACTTCCTTCGTCCGGCACACTCTTCAGCGTTACCAATCCATGATGCAGGTCCATCGTGTTCTTCACAATATGCAATCCTATTCCTGCCTTCGTTGACATCTCAGGTACATTATCTCCCGTTACGAACGATTCAAAAGCATGTTTCTGCAACCATTCCGGAATCCCTGCACCTGTATCCGAAACGGTGATCCGGCAATAACCTGCCCACTTTCATCAGATGAGAGACAGAAAGCAAGACACGCCCTCCCGAAGGTATACTTAAACGCATTTGAAAGAAGGTTTTGCACGGCCGAAGCGATCTTTCCCTCATCTACCCAATACAGGAACTTCCCTTCGGGCAAATCAATATCAAATTGCAAACCTTTGATTTCAGCCATCTGCCGGAACGGTTCCGACACATTGCAGACCAACTGTACCAAATCAGTCTCGGATAACTGGAGTCTGACCATCCCGGCCTCTATCTTTTGTACATAAAGCAACTGATCGACCAAGGTGTGCAGTGAGGCCGCATTCTTATACATGACCTGCAATTTCTTATAAAAGTCATCCAATGGATTGCACTGTTTCATCAATTCCTGTAACGGGGCAAGGATTAAAGTCAGCGGAGTACGCAGTTCGTGGGCAACGCCCGTAAAGAAGTTCTCGCGTTCCACACGTATCTGACGTTCTTTCTCACGCTCCATACTGACCGTCAACAGTTCATGCTTCATCTGCATTTCGTGTTCCATCCGTTTCTGCCGTAGTCTGATCAACCGTACTCCATAAGCCACTCCTCCAACAATAACAGGGAAACGAAAAGCCGGAAAGCAAAAGTCTGACTCCAATGAGGTAGAATTATGATCTTCAGCGAAGTCACCGCCCCTGTCTGACCGTTCGGATGTATATTCTTCACTTCAAATACATACTCACCGGCTGGGAGGTTGGTATACGAGGCTTTCTCTCCCTCATCAGAAATCAGCCAATTCCCCTGATAAAGGCAAAAGACCGGTAATTATATTTTGTTGTTCGTCCGAGTAGGACAGGTTGTTGAAAGTCAAGGAGAAATCTTTGTTATCATTATCCAGTACAATGCGATCCGTAAAAGGATGAATTGATTGAGGATGATCTGATTATTAATCTTTTCTCCAGTCCCGACAGGATGGTTATCCACTTCCAAACCGGTTATTAACACCCGTCCGTTGGTCGGATAGGCATTTATATCCTCCGGATTGAAATAAGTCAGACTCTGATTATTTCCGAAAAACAAAGTCTTGTCACTGAATAAGGCAGAACGGTTACTACCTGCTATGTAGTAATTGTAAAAGAGATGCTGACGACGACCATACCGCGATATGCCGGAGTTGCTTCCCAGCCAGATATGCCCTTCGCTGTCTTCCGCTATGCAGCCGATAAAATTACTGCACAGTCCGTCATTCGTGGTATAACGGGCACTGATCGTGTTCTGTCGTGGAGACAGGATGGCAAAGCCATCCGTATATCCTATATATAAATTCCCATCCGAAGATGCCAGCAACGAACGTACCGAACGATATTCCATGTTCATCTTCTGCTCATATCCATTTTCTACGGAGATACCTCCGGAAGCAGATTCAACTACTCTGCAAACTCCCATATTACTGGTCCCCAGCCATATCGTTCCATCTTTTGTCTGAGCAATCGCACGAATGAAAGGTTGTCTTTTCTCATTTAAATAATGTGCTGCTGATAATTTAACGCATATACCTGTCTGACGGTTATACAATAAAAGCCGTCTTCCGTACCTACATAGAGCCTGTTCTTATCGTCCATATACAAAGCCCATACCGAAGCCCTGTTGGCAACACCGTCTACCAACAGCGAATGAATCACAAAACGACCGGTCCGGACATGATAAACAGTCAACGTACCGTTTATATTTCCAAACCACAGATTGCCGTCTACATCTTTCAAGGCACACAACATCGTTTCTTCCGATTTCCCGCTACCTGTATCGACTTTAGAGAAACTAAGTTTTTTCCCTTTTGCGTACGGTATGTCACTTCGCATGATTCCTTTGTGATAGGTCGCCAACCATAACCGATGACTATCATCCATGAGGATATCACATATTTCGTTATGCCTGTCCTGATAGTAACGGTCATAAAACTGTGACCTCAAATCAGAATACATCACTCCTCCACCGTTAGTACCGATCCAAAGCAGGCCGTTAGGATCGTAACAGGCAGAAATCATACGTGTTTCGAGGTTTCGGTAAATCTGTGTATGTGTATTGTTATATATCTCCGACGTCAGTTCTTCCGGCTGCTTTTCATCCGGCATCAACAGTGTATAGCCACCCCATGTCACTGCCAGATAGCGGTTATTGCCGATAAATATAGTCTGATAAACATCTGTATGAGAAAGGAGATTCTCTTTTCCTGTCCCGCCGTACGAAATCCGGTCCATATGCCCCGACTTCGTGTGATAACGGACAATGCCTTTGCCGATGGTAGAAACCCAGACAACTCCGTCTCTGTTCAAGATGGAAGTGACTTGTAATGTTTTTCCGTCTGTCAGCGGTATCTTCTGATACGCCCCCGGAGTATCCGGATGAAACAAGATCAGATTACCCCGGTTAGTTGTCAGCCATATTCCGCTCCCGGCTTTTTCATGATAGCACAGAGAAGAAAAGACTTCTCCTTTTTCTTCCAATAACTGAAAGGTCTTTTGTATGCGTACCCGAACAGCCGTTTTTTCTTCTTCCTTTCCTTGTTGTATCTCCCATTGACAGAGTATCAGTCTGTTTCCCGATATTCCCCAAAAAGAAGAATCGTCAGCGGGCAGGACATTAAATACACCTATGGCAGTATCTGATTCAGTATGTATCGGAAGAAAAGTTTCCCGCTTCCGGTTGAAATAATAAAGGTATCCATCGGATACAATTCCTAAAAAGTCATCTGACAGTCGCACAATGGCAGCAATCGAAACATATGTATTCGCAGGCTTGAAGTTCTGAATTGTTTTGCCGTCATAACGCTTAATCCGTTATCCGTCCCAAACCACATAAATCCGTCTTCATCTTTATAGATGCAAGGAATCGTGTTATCCGCCAATCCGTCCCTCATTGTCAGCAGCCGAATATCTTTATCAAAAAAAGCATAGGCAGGATGCAGCGGGCAACAACTCAGAATCAGGATAATGAGGATTAGACTTAAGTGCTTCATTCTATTAGACAATTTAGGGCAAATAAACGAAATTAAGTCAGAACATACAAAAAAACGAATAAAGAAATGGACTTATGAATTAAACATGTATGTTGAATGAAAGAAACAGGCATATTCGGAACCACATTGTTTGCGTACATTTGCAGCCATACAACAACCTGATGTACACCTTTTAAATAAAATACAATGACCTTAGTTTATCTTAACCTGTCAGACACAAAGGAGAAATTTTTATGATAATGCACATACCAAAGAGTACATATTATCATAAATGGTTCATCGGAGCTACACTCGTCGTTCCGGTTCTTCCGCTTGCCGCCCAGACGTCTCCGAATCTTGTCTTCATCATGGCAGACCAGTATCGGGGAGACGCACTAGGTTGTCTGGGCAAAGAACCTGTAAAGACTCCTTGCCTGGATCATCTGGCTTCCGAAGGAGTCTTATTCACTAATGCAGTCAGCAGTTATCCTGTTTCATCACCCGCCCGTGCCATGCTGATGACGGGCATGTACCCCCTGCATAATAAAGTAACAGGCAACTGCAATTCACAAACAGCACCTTACGGAGTGGAGCTTCCACAGGAGGCCCGCTGTTGGAGTGATGTACTAAAAGACATGAACTACCGTACGGGATACATAGGAAAATGGCATCTGGATTCTCCTTACAAGCCTTATGTAGACACTTACAACAATCGTGGCAAAGTAGCGTGGAACGAATGGTGTCCGCCCGAACGCCGCCACGGATTTGAATACTGGACAGCCTACGGGACATACGATTATCATCTGAAACCGATGTACTGGGACACGACTGCTCCACGTGACAGTTTCTACTACGTCAACCAATGGGGCCCTGCATACGAAGCGGACAAAGCCATCGAATACATTCAGACACAAAAAGAGAATAAACAACCTTTCGCACTGGTCGTATCGATGAATCCTCCGCATACCGGTTACGAACTGGTTCCCGACAAATACAAAGCCCTATATAAGGATATAGATGTGGAAGCCTCTGTGCCCACCGCCCCGACATACCCGCCAAAGGAACCGAAATGGGAAACTATTTCAGAAATAACATACGCAATTATTACGCCTGTATCACAGGGGTAGACGAGCAGGTAGGACGTATCATCGAAACCCTCAAAAGCAACGGACTGTTTGAGAATACCATCATTGTATTTACTTCCGATCATGCATCTGCATGGGAGCTCACAACAATGCCGGAAAAGATATCTTCTACGAAGAAGCCATGCGCATCCCCATGATTATCTCGTGGCCGGCAAAGATAAAGCCACGCAAAGACGACCATTTGATGATCGCCTTCGCCGACTTATATCCTTCTCTCCTTTCCCTGATGGGATTCCGGAAGGAAATACCCGAAACGGTACAGACTTTCGACTTATCCCGCCATATTCTGGGCAAGAGTAAAAAAGAAGTGTACAACTTATTATTATGTACAGTTTGACAATCATGCCACCGGATACCGCGGGCTACGTACGTCAACCCATACATTCGCAGTCCACGCAACCAATGGAAAAATAGACGAAACAGTTCTTTTCGACCGAACCAAAGACCCCTATCAAATGGATAATATTGCCGGACAATCCCCCCGTCTGGTCCGGCAATTCAACAAACAACTCAAGCATGGCTACTCCATACCAACGATTCATTTGCCCATTATCTTGAAACCGTAACTAAATAAACACCATGAAGAAACTTTGCTATCTCTCTCTTTTTATCCTATACTCAGTTTGCAGCTTCGCACAACAACAGGAACTCCCCGTCCCCAAGCCCCATCAACTCAATGACATGAGGCGGAAATGGGAGCTGTCTTCCATTATGACCTGCACGTGTTTGACGGCATCCGCTACGGACAAGGCAACAACCGTATCAATCCCATCGAAGATTACAACATCTTCAACCCGACCGAACTGAATACTGACCAATGGGTACAAGCTGCCAAAGCTGCCGGATGCAAATTTGCCGTACTGACTGCTACCCACGAAACAGGTTTCGGACTCTGGCAAAGCGACGTCAACCCTTATTGCCTGAAAGCCGTGAAATGGAGAGACGGGAAAGGAGACATTGTCCGTGACTTCGTCAACTCCTGCCGCAAATATGGTCTGCAACCGGGCATCTATATCGGTATCCGATGGAACTCCCTGCTGGGCATCCATAACTTCAAGGCCGAAGGAGAAGGAGCGTTCGCCCGCAACCGCCAGGCATGGTACAAGCGCCTGTGCGAGAAAATGGTGACAGAACTCTGCACCCGCTACGGAGATTTATATATGATATGGTTTGACGGCGGAGCCGATGATCCCCGTGCCGATGGCCCCGACGTGGAACCGATTGTCAACAAGTATCAGCCAAACTGCCTTTTCTATCATAACATCGACCGTGCCGACTTCCGTTGGGGAGGTTCGGAGACAGGTACAGTGGAATATCCCTGCTGGTCTACCTTTCCCGTCCCTTGCTCACACCATAAACGCATTGAAAGCAGTATCGACCAACTCGAACTGTTAAAACATGGCGATAAGAACGGTAGATACTGGGTACCGGCGATGGCAGACACTCCGCTACGGGGAGACAAACGGCCGCACGAATGGTTCTGGGAACCGGATGACGAGAACAACATCTATCCGCTAAACACGCTGATGGATAAATATGAAAAGTCAGTAGGAAGAAACGCCACCCTCATTCTCGGATTAACTCCTGACCCGACCGGATTAATCCCTGCCGGAGACGCACAGCGCCTGAAAGAAATGGGAGATGAAATCAATCGGCGGTTCTCCTCCCCGATAGCCCGCATTTCGGGACAAAAGAAAAGCCTGACACTGAAACTTGGAAAGGAGCAGTCTGTCAATTACTGCATCATCCAGGAAAACATCAAAAACGGAGAACGCATCCGGCAATATCAGATAGAAGCAAAGTGAACGGTAAATGGCAAACAGTCTGCAAAGGAGAATCCGTGGGGCACAAACGAATCGAAAAGTTTGAACCGGTAGAAGCCACAGCATTAAGACTGACCGTATCCGAATCTATCGCACTGCCGGATATTATAAACTTCAGCGCCTATTCCGTAAAATAACACAAGAGGTATGAAAAGAATAATCCACATCTGTTTATGGCTATTGACGGGCATCTTTGCGGAAGTATCGCTGTCTGCACAGAACCCGTTTATCTACATAAAGGGAAGACATACAAAGATGTTGCAGCTTATCGGATGGAAGAAATCATCGACCTGAACACCCATACTCCATCCACCCCCATTTTATACGAACAACAAGTGCCGGAACACCAAAGCACTCTTTCGTATAAGGTTGCACTTCCTTTGTATGTTCGTGGCATATTCTTCAGCCGTGATTCCCGCCCCGGCGACTATCAATGGCCGAATAACACCAATCGGTTGCTCCCTTGGATGTTCAACCATCTCGAAGACCTCACACGGAGCGATTATGCAAGCATTCCTTCCAATGCCCTGCCGTCCGCATCGGGCGACGCACTGCTCCTTGAACTTGCAGACGGAGAATATCTGTTCGCCAAAGCCATTGCGGGTAGCAACAGCCTCAGCTGGTTTCAGGTTAATCAGGACGGCACACTCACATTGTATGTCTCCACACTAGGAGAAGATGCACTGACCGGCCGACTCCCCCTCCTGATTTTCCGGAAATCTTCATCCGTCTACCATGTATTCAGTGACGCCTACGATTCGTTAATCGCAGACAAAGCCGTATCTGCCCTCCGCAAAAGAGCGGACAAACAGTATTTCAATGCTTTCGACTATCTGGGATGGTGTACTTGGGAACATTATCATTATGACATTGATGAAACGAAAATACTGAACGATATCGATGCCATCGAAGCATCCGGCATACCGGTACGTTATGTCTTAATTGACGACGGACACATAGCGAACAAGAACCGGCAACTGACCAGTCTCGTCCCCGACAAAAACGTTTTCCGAACGGATGGAGCCGCATCATGAAGCGCAAACAAGCAGATAAAATCCGATGGATAGGGCTATGGTACAGCCTTTCCGGCTATTGGATGGGAATCTCTGCCGAGAATGACTTTCCGCCGGAAATCCGGCAAGTTCTACACTCCTACAACGGCAGTTTACTGCCCGGCACCAGTACAGAAAAGATAGAAACATGGTACGAATATTATGTCCGTACCATGAAGGAGTATGGATTTGACTTCTTGAAGATAGACAATCAATCCTTCACCCTCCCGCTCTATATGGGCGGAACGCAGGTTATCCGACAGGCTAAAGACTGCAACCTTGCCCTGGAACATCAGACACATCGAATGCAAATGGGACTGATGAACTGCATGGCACAAAATGTGCTGAACATTGACCATACCTTGTACAGCAGCGTAACCCGTGCCAGCATCGACTATAAGAAATATGACGAGAATATGGCTAAATCACATCTGTTCCAGTCATATACCAATACACTCATACTGGGGCAGACCGTCTGGCCCGACCACGATATGTTTCATTCCTGCGATACCGTTTGCGGCAGTCTGATGGCACGTTCGAAAGCGATCTCCGGCGGACCTGTTTACCTGTCCGACTCTCCAAGCGAATTTATTGCCGATAATATCCGCCCCCTGATTGATGAAACCGGAAAGATATTCCGTCCGGCGGCTCCCGCCATCCCGACTCCGGAATCCATACTGACCAATCCCCTGCAAAGCGGTAAAGCCTACCGTGTATTTGCCCCTACAGGAGACGAAGCGCTCTCAGTCATTTGCTACAATCTGAACACTTCTCCCGCTTATCGGGAAGTAGAAAGTTTCGTCAAACGGGAAGATTACCTGTTACGGGAAAGCACCGGCAAATCCGCAGATTCTTCTTGCGACAGCATTCTCGCATTCAACTGGGAAAACAGAGCGCCGAAGTATTGAACGCATCTGAAAGAAAAATAAAGTTATCCGGATTTATAGATAGTCTGTTCCATCTTTGCCCCATCCGTAAAGGCTGGGCAGTGATCGGCATACAAGAAAAATACCTTTCGCCTGCTACCGTGCAGATACTCAAACGTACTACCGAGAAGCTGATATTGGATGTCCACTGCACCGGTACATTAAGAATATGGGCAGACTCCCACGGGAAACAGGAATTACGGAGCATACCGATCAAAAAGGCCGGCAGAATTGAAATAATGAAATAACACTAAATAATTAATCCATGAACAAAAAAATACTTTTCCCCCTCGCACTCGTGCCACTGGCTGCCACCGGCCTGCAAACACAGAAGTCTGCCCAGACACAGCGTGTGGACAAACGCCCCAACATCATCCTTTTCATGGTAGACGACATGGGATGGCAAGACACTTCACTCCCCTTCTGGACACAAAAGACAGATTACAATAAGCTGTACGAAACACCCAACATGGAACGACTTGCCAAACAAGGCATGATGTTCACACAAGCGTATGCCAGCAGTATCAGTTCCCCCACCCGATGCAGCCTCATCACCGGAACGAACGCGGCACGCCACCGGGTAACCAACTGGACGCTGCAAAAGAACACAAAGACAGACCGCAAGGATAAAGTACTGGATGTGCCGGACTGGAACTACAACGGAGTAAGCCAAGTGCCCGGCACCAACAACACATTCGTAGGAACCTCCTTCGTACAACTCTGAAAGACAGCGGCTATCATACGATTCATTGCGGAAAAGCACATTTCGGTGCCATAGACACTCCGGGAGAAGACCCGCACCACTGGGGCTTCGAAGTAAACATAGCCGGACATGCTGCCGGAGGACTCGCCAGCTATCTGGGAGAAGAGAATTACGGTCACAACAAAGACGGAAAGCCAATATCACTCATGGCCGTTCCCGGACTTGAAAAGTACTGGGGTACGGAGACCTTCGTCACCGAAGCATTAACTCTGGAAGCCATCAAAGCTCTGAACAAAGCTAAGAAGTACAACCAGCCTTTCTACCTGTATATGTCCCAATACGCCATCCACGTCCCCTTGGACAAGGACAAACGTTTCTACGACAAATACAAGAAAAAAGGCATGACCGACCATGAAGCCGCATACGCCACACTGATCGAAGGCATGGACAAGAGTCTGGGCGATCTGATGGACTGGCTGGAAAAAAGCGGAGAAGCGACAACACTATTATTATCTTCATGAGCGACAACGGAGGACTTGCCGCCGAATCGTATTGGCGTGACGGCAAACTGCACACCCAGAATCATCCTCTCAACAGTGGTAAAGGCTCCACCTATGAAGGCGGCATCCGTGAACCGATGATCGTCAGCTGGCCCGGTGTCGTAGCCCCTGGCAGCAAATGCAATGATTACCTGCTGATAGAAGACTTCTATCCTACTATCCTCGAAATGGCGGGCATCAAAAAATACAAGACAGTTCAGCCTATCGACGGCATCAGCTTCATGCCTTTACTGAAACAGACCAGGAATCCTTCCAAAGGACGCAGCCTCTTCTGGAATATGCCAACAACTGGGGAAACGACGGTCCGGGAATCAACTTTAACTGTGCCGTACGCAAGGGTGACTGGAAATTAATCTATTACTATGGTACAGGTAAAAAGAACTATTCAATATCCCCGATGATATAGGCGAAAGTAATGATCTCAGCGCACAACATCCGGATATTGTGAAACGGCTTTCTAAAGAATTAGGAACCTATTTGAGAAAAGTTGATGCCCAACGTCCTACAGTCAAAGCTACGGGTAAACCTTGTCCTTGGCCGGACGAAATTAAGTAATTATTCACCTGTTTAGTCGGGAATTACATTAATTGTATGAAGGTGAATTCTAAGTCCTCTCCAAACAATATCTATAAAATCTTACCCAAGTTTACGAACATTAACGTATCCTTGGGTAAGTTTGTATATAGACATACCTACTCTTCAGAAGTGTATAGCTACTTCCTAA
>ENA-OQIG01001122-OQIG01001122.1-human-gut-metagenome-genome-assembly--contig:-NODE-1122-length-12598-cov-4.107289_pt1 | contig 12598 bp, 8 predicted proteins | sample MGYA00242576_ERZ504741 | MGnify/ENA primary metagenome ERZ504741 (study PRJEB26092, sample SAMD00036436) | human gut metagenome | host: Homo sapiens | study: EMG produced TPA metagenomics assembly of... | reverse complement strand
TATCTTAATTTTGCAGTCCTTAGCTTTTATTCTTTCTTTCTGAACTTCGTTAACACCTCAGTATATTGCAAACGCTATATTTGCACTTACGTTTTTTCATAGAGATTTAGATTTAAGGTTAGAAGAATTGTGGAAGTCGTGAGACTTCCCTTTTTTCATCTTAAGTTTGCTTTCTTTTTGAGCAAAAGCATAAAAAGAAAGTAAACCTAAAAAGCCCCTTCGTGAGAAGAGGCTTTTTTTATGCTTCCATTCGGCAGATACAGGGTTCGATCATCTCCTTATGGCTTTGAACGGGTCACCGCAGTGAATCTTAATTCACTATAATTATTCCTCCCACACCAGATAGGCCGAAACCAACCAGTGGTTCAATTTATTGCCATCACAGCCTGAGCTTCGGGAATACTGACTGTAAAAGTATGCTTGCCGGGAGCAAGTGTACCGATAACAGCCTCTTCGGGTACAACATCCGAACCGGGACACCAGTTGGAACGGGATAGGTCTGAAGAAGCCAGAGGTTCTTCCACTTCTTTCTCCGTATATCCTTTCTCACCAATATAAGAAGCCAAGCGCTTAATCAACCAAACACCGGTAGCCGGATTGAAACGACGGAAAGAAGCACAATCATCACGCCAAGGATGAAGTTGAGCACCTCTTTTCCATCTACAGAAATGATATTGCGTTTTTGCACGAATTCATCCCCGCCGCTATGTCCGCCATGTCCGGTCACTATATATTTTAACCGGATATTTTTGGCACCTTTAGGAACTGTAAAATCAGTAGATACATCTCTCCGGGCAAAGATATCGGGATAACTTTGTCCCATGTAGTAAACCGTATTCATCAACGGCTCCACATGACGTTTTGGAAGTACGTCACAAGCCAGACGACTCTCTTTTACGTCGATATCCGCATTGACCAAATACCCTTCAGAAGTCCATGTATCGATATAAATACCGACATAGGCTTCGCCTTCAAGCAACGGATAAAGATCGGTTATATCTTGTTGCCAGGTGACATTACTTTCCCATTTGGATATAGACCGGACGACGTTTACTGCTCAGCGAATCATTATTATTGCTATAGTGTCCTACACCGAACGGAGTCATGAAACGCATCAGCTCCACTGTGGGTAAATAATCCTTTCCGGGAACAATACCTACCATTTTCTCCAGCTTCAAACTATCTACCGAAGGAAACTTCATGCCGTCACGGGCAATAGTCAGTAGGTTAATAGCCGATGATTTAGGCAATACAAAGCAAGAACCCGATTTGTCCCAACGATCTCCATTGGAGGCGAGGGTTACTTTCAGGCTTACCGACACATTTCGTTTGTATTCGGGAAGAGTAATCTTTTTCAGAATGATACGTCCGTTGACCAAATGGTATACGCCCGTACCATCTGCTTCATTATAATTATCAGATACGTATCGGGAGAGAAACGCACATTCACATTTTCAAAAACCGGAATATGAAGATCGCCTTTAGCGGGCAGATTTTTATGCCCGCCCGCCCATACCGGAACAGAAAGGAATAAAGAAACGAATAAAGAAGTTAATCTGATATTCATAAGAATTTATTTTTTTATTTAGTTACTTTCAATCACTTGTCCCACTCCGCGATAAAGCTTGATAGGGCCGTCCAGCAATACGGCAATCACAGTGATCTGCTCATCCTGTACACGTTCGGTATATCAATATAGAGGTTTCCGGGCACCTCGCTCCAGTAGTTCTTATTATAAACCTTATATGGCAGCATAGCTCCATTCCCCACTACCCATACACGATTTACCTTATTGACAAGACCTTTCACTTCGATCGGGCCATTAGGCTTATAGGGTAAATAGAGGTAAAGGATGTCACCCGCTTTATTCAGTGTGGTATATCCCTGAAAATGTTCGCACGGGATGCCGGCACGTGTTTCGTAGATAGCTTCTTTATGCTTCTTAGTCCAACGGCCGAATTCTTTCAGAACAGCAATCTGTTCGGCAGGAATAGTTCCATCTTCCTTCGGACCAATATCCAATAGCAGATTCCCTCCCATACTGAGACAATCGACAAAAGTACGCAACAGCATAAACGGAGTCTTATAATTAGTGTCGGCATGCTGATACCCCCATGAATCGTTCATGGTCATACAAAGCTCCCAATACTTGTCGGCTGGACGTACTACAGGAACTCCCTGCTCGGGTGTAGCATAATCGCCATACCCTGAATACGGGAGTTTACTATAACATTCGGGTTAGTAGAACGCAACAGGTTGATGATGCCCTTCGAATCCCAAGCCTCAGCAGTTTGTTCCCAGTCTCCGTCAAACCAGTAAAGATCAGGTTTCCAAGTTTTGTTTAACTCGGAAAGCTGTCCAAAATTAAACTTAACAAACTTAGCCCAACGATCCGGATCGTTTTTGTAACGTACTTCCGTACGGGTTTTGTTGGGATAGTCCGGATGTGACCAGTCAAGCAGCGAATAGTAGAACCCGAGCTTCAGCCCTTGTTTACGTACTTCCTTCACAAAAGGAGCAATCAGGTCACGCCCGGCAGGAGTACTTTTCACAGTACTGAGGTCACCCGCCTTCGTATCCCAAAGAGCTACGCCATCATGATGCTTGGTGGTAATGACCGTATAACGTGCACCACTTTCTTTAATCAGTTTCACCCACTCCTGAGGATTATAGGCCGATGCCGTAAAGCCTTTTTCCTGAGCCATATACTCTTCATAAGGAAGATAGTTATTGAAGAATGACCAGCTCTCTGATACTCCGTTCACGGCATAGATTCCCCAATGGATAAAGATTCCTAACTTGGCCTGGGCAAACCATTCCATTCTTTTCTCTTTCTGAGCAGCAGTTTCTTCAGTAGAAGCAGTTTGGGCTTTCAGCCCGAATCCTAGGAGAAACAAGGCAATAAGGGTAATGATCAATCGGTTGTTTTTCATTTTATCTCAATTATATTTTGTCTCAATTAAGGCAAAGATAAAATATCTATCTTAAAATACAAAATAAAAGGAAGAACATAAAAGCAAGCCGATTCTTCCGGCCTCACCCACCAACCGAGACACATACGGAGTCAGCACTCCAAACAAATCACTAATAATTTACAATTACAATCTTACAAAGAATATATCCCCTGCACATATATTCAGATTCATCCGAAGAAAAAGAGCTATAACAGCCACCTCCTCCCAATTATAGAACAAACATAGTCGTGTGCGAAAACGATAATTATTGTGTTCGATAACGAAATTATTATTCCTTTTAGTGTATTTATCATAAAAAGATCCCTTGAAGCATCAAATTAAATAGCAGTTATTATTGGATAAAATCAAATAATGTGTATTTTTGGTCCGAAATTAAACCTGAAAATTTTAAATCAAATAGTATGAGTACACTCCAAAATGCAATGGGGAAAATGACAAACTACAGATGGACGATTTGCGCCATGTTATTTTTCGCAACAACTATAAACTACCTTGATCGCCAAGTACTATCGCTGACCTGGGACGAATTTATCAAACCCGAATTTCATTGGAACGAGTCACATTATGGCATCATTACTGCTGTCTTTTCTATTGTATATGCCATTTGTATGCTGTTTGCTGGCCGGTTTATCGACTGGATGGGAACAAAGAAAGGTTACCTTTGGTCCATCGGTATATGGTCGGCCGGTGCCTGCCTTCACGCTTTCTGTGGAATTATAACCGAAGAATATGTAGGAATGCATAGCGCAGCCGAACTAATCGCTGCTACCGGTGATGTAGTAGTGGTACTTGCCACCATAAGCATGTATTGTTTTTTAGTCGCACGCTGTATTTTAGCACTCGGTGAAGCCGGCAATTTTCCGGCTGCCATTAAAGTTACCGCCGAATATTTCCCGAAAAAAGACCGGGCTTACGCTACTTCCATTTTTAATGCCGGAGCTTCTATCGGTGCCCTGATTGCCCCTCTCAGCATTCCATTACTGGCTAAAGCCTGGGGATGGGAAATGGCATTCGTCATCATCGGTGCTCTTGGCTTCGTGTGGATGGGATTTTGGGTATTCATGTACACAGCTCCCTCTAAAAACAAATTTGTAAACTCAGCCGAACTCGAATATATCGAGCAAGACAAACATGAAACCTACACAGCAACTGTAAAAGAGAACGAGGAAAAGAAAAGTATGACTTTCCGGCAATGTTTCACCTACAGACAAACCTGGGCATTTGCATTCGGTAAGTTTATGACGGATGGAGTGTGGTGGTTCTTCCTTTTTTGGGCACCTTCTTACCTGAATACCCAGTTCGACATCAAAACCTCCGAAGGATTGGGAAGAGCATTGATCTTTACACTTTACGCTATAACAATGTTATCGATCTATGGAGGGAAACTCCCTACGATCATCATTCATAAAACCGGGCTAAACCCGTATGCCGCACGTATGAGAGCTATGCTGATCTTTGCATTCTTTCCTCTGTTGGTATTACTTGCCCAGCCATTAGGAACCATCTCTCCCTGGTTTCCGGTTATTATGATCGGTATCGGGGGAGCTGCCCACCAATCATGGTCGGCTAATATTTTTTCTACCGTAGGCGATATGTTTCCTAAAAGCGCCATTGCCAGCATCACCGGTATTGGCGGTATGGCAGGAGGAGTAGGTTCTATGATTCTCCAGTATTCAGCCGGCGAGCTGTTTGTACATGCCGACAAAACTCAAATGGTATTTATGGGCTTTATCGGGAAACCGGCTGGTTATTTCGTTATCTTTTGTATCTGCTCGGTAGCCTACCTGATTGGATGGATCGTTATGAAGGCATTAGTTCCTAAATATAAACCCATTATCCTGAATTAAAAACCAACTTAAAAGAAGGATTAACTTTTAGGAATGAAGTCGAAAGTCTTTCTCAACACAGATCAACAGATTACAGTAACCTACAATGTGCAGATTATCAATCCGGCCGATCTTCTCATAGTGTAATCTGTTAATCTGTGATGAGCTTTCTTTCCTTCAAATTTATTCATTTATTCTCCATATATTTTGAAGGGGGCACACCAAATTGTTCCGTAAAGTGCTTCCTTAATGTCCGGGCATCACTGAATCCTACTTTTTCGGAAATCTCCTGAATGGAGTAACGATTCTCCATAATCAACGAAGCAGCCTTACTCACCCGCACACTCCGGATCATATCGACCACAGATAACTCACTGCGTTGCTTTACCTTCCGGTATAAAGTAGGTTGGCTCATGTGAAGTTGTTCGGCCAACATCTTAACGTTGAAGTTCTCATTAGACAGATTCTTCTCAACCACGTGAATGAGTTTTTGTATAAATTCGTCATCTGCCTCTTCATCTTCAACCGATTCTCGTTTCAACATCAATGCTTTGGTATAAATGCGTTTCAGACGTTCGCGCTGAAGAATCAGGTTCTCTACCTTTGCTTTCAATACTTCCGGATTGAAAGGCTTCATCATATAGTCATCCGCCCCACTATAAGATCCTTGCAATACATCTGCATCTTCTGCCTTGGCCGTCAACATCAGGATAGGAATATGAGCGGTCTCTTGCCGTTCACGTATCTCCCGGCAACAGGCAAACCCATCTTTAACCGGCATCATTACATCCGAGATAATCAGATCGGGTATCTCATTGGTAGCAATCCGGACCCCTTCCTCACCATCAGCCGCTTCAAGTACCGTGTATTTTGTCACAAACAAAGAGCGAATATACTGACGGACATCTACATTATCTTCAACAATCAGCAATGTTTTCTTTGTGACCGGAACTCCTTCTTCCGATTTTTCCTGTACAGATAGAGGTTGAAACTGCGGTTCCGTTTCATGCCCGCGATAATCTACTATTTCATATAAATCACCGGTAAAGTGAGATTTACCTTCCGGTATCAATAATACGAATGTAGAACCTTTTCCCGGCTCACTATCAAGAATGACCTGTCCATGATGCAGATCCATCGTATTTTTCACAATCCGCAGTCCAATGCCTACTTTAGTAGAGAAAGCCGGTGAATTATCACCCGTAATGAAAGAGTCAAAAATGCGCTTCTGAAACTCATCCGGTATTCCCTCACCCGTATCCGATACTGTTATCTGGCAAAAAGGCTTTCCATCCTGTTCCATACGGGTAAGAGTGAGCAATACCTCTCCATTGGGAGAAGTGTATTTAAAAGCATTAGATAGTAGATTTCCGACCGACGAAGTTATTTTCTCCGTATCTATCCATAGGAAAACAGGATCTTCCGGAAGTCTTACCTGAAATGTACATCCTTTTATCCCTGCCATTTGGCGAAAAGACTCTGCTACTTCTCTCACTAGCTCCACAATATCCGCTTCTGACAAACGCAGTTTCACCATCCCGGCCTCTATTTTTTGTACATAGAGCAACTGATCGACCAGTGTATGTAGCGAGGAGCTGTTTTTATACATGGTATATAGCTTGCTATACAGTGGATCGGATGCCTTTATGTGTTCCAATAATTCCTGTAATGGGGCAAGAATCAAGGTTAGCGGCGTACGTAGTTCATGTGCCGCACTTGTAAAAAAGTTCTCACGCTCCATCCGGATTTGTCGCTCTTTCTCACGCTCTAAGTTTACTGACAGAAGTTCATGTTCCATGCGCATTTCACGTTCCATACGCATCTGACGATGTTTGACAAGACGAATCAAATAAGCCACACCACCGGCCAATAACAGTAAAATAAATAATCGGAAAGGCAATGTACGACTCCAATGCGGTAGAATATGTATTTGGAGTGATGTAACCTTTCCATCTTTCCCGTCAGGATAAATATTCTTCACTTCAAATGTATAATCCCCTTCGGGTAAGTTCATATAAGTAGCCTTCTCTCCATCATTAGAAACCAACCAATGCGTCTGATATGGTAATAAGCGGTAATTGTACTTCTGTTGTTCCTCTGCATAAGAAAGATTATTAAAAGATAAAACAAAGTCACGATTTTCATTATTCAAAGTAATCGAACTAGTATATGAAATGCCTTCTGCCAATACAGTCTGCCCATTTATTTTATCCCCAATCCCTACAGGACGACCATCTACCTCAAGTCCAGTAATAAGAACCTGATCTTCATCCAAATGACCACCCACGTCATCCGGATCAAAATAAGTGAGCGATTTATTATTGCCAAAAAATAGTGTATTATCAGCAAGTAATGCCGAACGATTGCTTCCACTTATATAATAATTATAAAAAAGGTGCTGATGCCTACTGTAACGAGAGACTCCCGAATTACTTCCCAACCAAATATGTCCTCGGTTATCTTCGACCAGACATCCTATAAAATTACTACATAATCCATTTCTAGTTGTATAATACTCACGTATTGCATCCTTTTTAGGTGAAAGAATAGCGAAACCATCCATATAACCTACATATACATTACCATCAGAAGATACTAACAAAGAACGAACCGAATTATTTTTGATATTCGCTTTCTTCTCATAGCCTGTCTCTAAAGACATCTCTCCTCTAGAATCAATTTTCAATTTGCAAACTCCTGCATTACTTGTACCTAACCATATAGTTCCGTCCTTCGTGCCGGCAATAGCTCGTATACAAATAGGAGTAGGGTCCTTAAACAAAATCTCAATAGGGATTTTTTGCAAAATCCAGAATCTATATTCAATTTCCAAACTCCATCATTAGTACCTACCCATAAATTTCGATTAGTATCCCAATATAATGCCCAAATTGACACAGTATTCACTTTACCTCTATCTTGTAAAAAATGTAATCGAAATTGTTTTGTTGCCTCATTATATGAAGTTAATGTTCCATCCCTATTTCCAAACCAAAGTGAACCTCTATTATCATTAATGGCACAAAGAACTGTATTTTTACTTTGAATATCCGGAGTACCAACCCTAGTAAATTCATTCGTCTTCCTGGTTCAAAAGGTTGCTCACTTTTCATAATCCCTTGATGAAACGTAGCCATCCAAACATATTTTCTATTATCCATGACTATACCACAAATTTCATTATGCCTCTCTTGATGAAATTGGTTATAAAATTGTGACCGTAGATCAGAATAAATCACTCCTCCCCCATTAGTACCTATCCAAACAATCCCACTGGGGTCGTAATACGCTGAAATCATTCTTGTTTCTAAGTTGCGGTGAAGTTGTGAAGCTGTATTATAGTATATTTCTGTCATCATTCTTTTCGGATCATTCTTATCCTGAAATAATAAAGTATACCCACTCCAAGTCACTGCAAGATAACGATTATTATTAATTGGAATAACTTGAAAAACATCTGTATGGGATAGACTGTTTTCTTTATTATTTTCCTTATAAGTAATTCTGTCTATATACCCAGAAGAAACGTAATAACGCAGAATACCGTGTCCAATAGTAGAAACCCATACCACTCCTTTATCATATAATACCGAAGTTGCATCCCAAGTTTTATTTTTCCACAAAGATATCTTTTTAGATTTCTCCGAAGATTCAGGCTGAAACAATAGCAAATTTCCTTGCTGTGTAACCAAACATAACATTTCATGATTATCAGTATAACACATTGCACAGAAATTATCACCAGAATCAATCAAATCTTTATACTGTTTCTCACATTTCAATTTAATCTGAACAACCTCTCCTTTCTCATTTTTAACTTCTTCCTGTGTATATAGATATAATTTATTCCCTGACAGTCCCCAAAAAGAGTTATTATCTATAGGTAATAAGTGAGAGACATGTACAGAACTATAATCCGTTGCATGGACGATCGGTATAAATTTCTCCAGCGACCGAGCAAAACAATATAAAGTATTTCCAGCGATAACTCCCAAATATCGATCTGACATCTCTACAATTTCGGAAACATACATATACGCTGGTGAAGAAGAGAAGTTTTTTATTAATTTACCATCATAACGGCTCAAGCCATTATTAGTACCAAACCACATAAAGCCATCCCGATCTTTGTAGATAGATGTAATAGTATTATCCGCCAGCCCATCCTGCATGGTTAACAGACGAATATCTCTATCAAAAAAAGCATAACCAGAAACGACCGGACAATTACATATAAACAAAACCAATAAAAAGAGATTTAGCTTCTTCATATTAATAATCAATTTATTGCAAAAGAACGAAATAAAGCCTAAACATACAAAAGAGATTCAAAAAAAACATGGTATTGAATTAAACGTGTATGCTGAATGATATAGACATGCCCCTACGTAATCTCTCAATCCCTGTACATTTGCCATGTAATTAAACCTTATGTATAACTTTAAATAAGAAACGAATGAAAAAAATTTCAATCTTATTCATGTTGTTGCTTGGCATTACTACATTATATGCACAGCAATTGAACATTACGGGTACTGTGATTGACAAAAAGCTCAATGAGCCAATCATCGGTGCCACAGTCCAAGTAAAAGGGACGAACAATGGATCCATCACGGACATGGAAGGTAAGTTTTCTCTAAAAAACGTTAGCAAAGGAGGTATACTGACTGTTTCCTACATAGGTTACACCACTCAGTCAATTCCTCTCAATGGTACACAAACATCCTTCAGGATTGAGTTAAGTGAAGATTCAAAAACTCTTGATGAAGTAGTGGTAGTAGGCTTCGGTACTCAGAAAAAAGTAAATCTGACCGGAGCGGTTACAAGTGTAGATACCAAAGCACTAGCATCACGTCCGGTATCACAAGTCGGTCAAGCCCTGCAAGGTGTAGTTCCAGGCTTAAATCTATCGACTCCTGATTTAGGGGGACAGTTGGGACAAACAATGAACGTAAACATCCGCGGAACAGGAACCATTGGTAAAGGATCAAGTGCCTCACCACTTATACTGATTGATGGAATGGAAGGCAATATGAATAATCTGAATCCAGAAGATATTGAAAATATCTCTGTCTTGAAAGATGCTGCTTCTTCTTCCATCTATGGTTCACGTGCTGCATTCGGTGTTATCTTAATCACTACAAAGAAAGGAAAAGCGGGCAAAATGCAAGTGAACTATAACAATAGTTTCCGCTATTCCGGACCAACCAGCCTTCCTAATCAACTTGATTCCTATCGTTTTGCCAATTATTTCAATGATGCAGCCATTAATCAAGGAGGAAGTGTGATCTTTGATGAAGAGACCATTGACCGTATCCAAAAGTATATGGCAGGCGAGATTACAACCACCACCATAGCTAACGGTACCAACTGGCATTTCCACGAAAAAGCAAATGATAACGTAAACTGGTGGAAAAAACATTTTCAATGGGCCTGGTCAAACGAACATAATATCAGTTTAAATGGAGGAACAGAGAAGTTACAATACTATGTTTCAGGGAGCTACTTAAACCAAGATGGTAATCTTCGTTATGGAAATGATAATTATAAACGTTACAACGCAACAGCAAAAGTCAATACCCAAATCAACAAATATGTAGATTTCAACATTAATACCAAATTTGTTCGTTTTGATCTTGACAATCCAGTATATCTTGAGGAAGGTGGACTTCTTTATCATGACATTGCACGTATGTGGCCTATGATGCCTTTTAAAGATCCGAACGGTTATTATATGAGAAATGGAAAACTCAATCAATTGACTGACGGTGGACGTGCCAAAACACATAATGACAATATTTATCTTCAGGGACAATTAGTTATTCATCCGCTAAAAGGATGGAATATCTATGCAGAAGCAGGTATGAGAGTCATCAACCAAAATAAGCAAACCAACCTTAATCCAATCTATGAGCACGACGTAAACGGTAATCCATTAGCATTGGCTTTCAGCGGAAGTTACTCACCAGGATCTTCATTTGCACGTTCAGCATACCACAATAGTAACTTTTATACGACAAGTGTGTACACCGATTACACATTACAAATAAAAGATCATTATTTCAAAGCTTTAGTCGGAATGAATACCGAAGAATATGTATATCGCGAACTTGCCGCACAACGTCCTGACGTGATTAGTAGTCTCATTCCAGAAATTAGTGCAGCAACGGGAGAAGATAAAATCAATAGTTCAAAATACAATGATTGGTCTACAGCCGGGTTCTTCGGACGTCTCAACTACAGTTACAAAGACCGCTACATGGCTGAAGTAAATGTTCGTTACGATGGATCATCCCGCTTTTTAAAAGATCAACGTTGGAATGTATTTCCTTCTTTCTCTTTGGGATGGAACTTAGCACGTGAATCATTCTTTGAACCAATTAACAACATTATTAATACACTAAAACCCCGCGTATCATGGGGTATGCTCGGTAACCAGAACACAGACTCTTACTATCCGTTCTATTTAACACAAAGTGTAACAGCCAATGGTGGCAATTGGCTAATGGACGGCAGTAGACCAACAACAGCCGGAGTTCCTGGAATGGTCAGCAGTACACTCACATGGGAAAAAATCTATAATACCAATTTAGGCATCGACCTTGGTATGTTCAACAATCGTCTGAACATGACTTTTGAATACTTCATACGTAGAACGAAAGACATGGTAGGCCCTGCAGCCGAAGTCGGTGCAATATTAGGAACTGCTCTGCCAAATACCAATAATGCTGAGTTGAAAAATAAAGGATGGGAACTACAGGCCAATTGGAGAGATAATATTGGAAAAGTTAACTATAATATAGGATTTAACCTTTCTGACAACCGCGCCAAAGTAATTTCATATCCAAACGCTTCTAAAGCCCTATGGGATTCTAATGGAAATACTCTTTATTACAACGGAATGACTATCGGGGAAATTTGGGGGTATGAAACTGAAGGTATTGCCCAAACAGACGCACAGATGACCGAATGGCTGGCTAGCAATGATCAGAGTAAAATAGGTTCAGTTTGGGGTGCAGGTGATATCATGTATCGAGACCTTAATGGTGATGGTATAGTAGACAAAGGAAACAGTACTGCCACAGACCATGGTGATTTAAAGAAAATCGGAAATAGCACTCCACGCCTTCGTTTCGGTTTAAGCTTAGGAGCTGACTGGAAGGGTTTCGATATTCAAATGTTTTTCCAAGGAGTCATGAAACGTGATTTATGGTTGAGCGGACCAATGTTCTGGGGAGCAGATGGAGGAGAATGGCAATCAGTAGGTTTTGACGAACATCTTGATTATTTCCGTCCTGAAAATACAACTTCTATATTCGGAGCAAATTTGAACTCCTACTATCCCAAAGCCTACTTAGGAGACAAAGGAAACAAAAACAAGCAAACTCAAACGCGTTATCTGCAAAATGGTGCTTACATGCGTATGAAAAATCTGCAAATAGGATATACATTCCCCAAAGCTTGGATGAATAAAGCAAAAATTGAAAAGCTCCGCATTTATGTCAGTGGAGAGAATTTATTCACAATCAGTGGTATTGCCGATATGTTCGATCCAGAAGCAACAGCCGGTAACGGATTTAGCAACGGAAAGACTTATCCGCTGTCAAAGACTATTTCATTTGGATTAAATATTACTCTTTAAAAAGCAAGAACAATGAAATACCCATGAGATAAAAAATCACGCCCAAGAGAATGTAAATAGTCAAGCTGAAGTTACCTTTGTATAGTGTAAACCCTAAAATGTATCAGTTATGGCAGAAGTGACATTCCCTCAGTTGATACAGCCGGCGATCCTTG
>ENA-OQIG01001121-OQIG01001121.1-human-gut-metagenome-genome-assembly--contig:-NODE-1121-length-12599-cov-6.211835_pt1 | contig 12599 bp, 15 predicted proteins | sample MGYA00242576_ERZ504741 | MGnify/ENA primary metagenome ERZ504741 (study PRJEB26092, sample SAMD00036436) | human gut metagenome | host: Homo sapiens | study: EMG produced TPA metagenomics assembly of... | reverse complement strand
TTGTATCAGATGTTGAGGTTTCAACAATATTAAATATTACTTTTATTTATAGTAACTAATTTGCATTAATATGAGAAAGGTATTTATTCTTTTGTTTATTTCTTTAGCATTGTTATCCTGTCAAAAAGAGGAAAACAATAGAAAAACAGAGTATCAAGTATTAACAAGTAAGGACGCATCCAAACCGTTTAGCTGTCTTGGAGAGAAACGTATTATTACGATTACGATTATAAAAAAAACATTAATAGATGATGTTTTAAGTTCAGAGGTTCCGATTATTCCCAGGGATGTTTCGGTAGAATTTGATAAAACTCTTTTTTCTGATATAGAAACAAAAGTGGAGGGCGATCAGGTAGTATTAAATATAACCTCAAATATTAATAAAGAGGATAAAATTTTGAATGCTGATTTACAGATTTCTTACTCTACTATTAATGGCATAAAAGTAGAAAAAATTCCACTAATTATAGATAAAGGAAAGTTGACATTTGTGTATAAAATCCATTCGGAACAGAATCCTTTTATTCTACCAGCTGAAGGTGGTAGATTTGAGTCACCTTTTACTTGTAAAAAACAGACATATTTGAATGGCCAGTTTATAGAGGAAACTTATTCATCATTAAACGGATTGAGATTTAAACGATAAGTAGTGGTAATGTCTGGTTCCTTACAGTCAGAAAAGACGGAGAAAAAATTGGTTTTTACAAATTTTCTTTTGTGGGAGAAGGACCATATAACCAAAAAACAGATCCAGAGTGCTATTTTAACATATATACCCATGATGCAGATTTAATTACAGATAATCCTACAGAAATATTCAGACAAGATTTTATACAACCCCAGACCCCGGGTGAGGATTATTATAAACCTTCCCGGTCCTCTTATAAACATGGCACTTTTGACTTTTAACGTATTCAGTATTAACCTTAATTATATTAATTATAAAACAGTATACACGTTTGTTGATTTTGACAATTATGTTTTTAACTTCATATTTCGATGACAGAGAAGTAATGAAACAAGAATCTTCGCCACCATCTTTAGTAAAAAAAACTCGGCTTATCGTAACTAGTGTATATTCACTACTTTCTATATACTAATGCACTTCTTAATGTAGGTTATGTAGTAATTCATTATTTGAAAGCTGATAAAATATTTTTTTTTGAATATTTTATCAGCTTTGTATATTGCATAATATGATATAAATGAGATTTATTTTTGCTGCCTCTTGGCACGCAGCATTTCTGCCGCCTTCATTTCCGTCCAACGCTCGAAGTCCTCCACCTCTTTCCTTATTTTCCGTATCAGTTTCCTGTCCCTGTTCCACTCGAAGCAGTTCTCCAGTATGTCAAGCACCTTAGCGTCCATTCCCCCGTCACAGACAGCTTCCCCAACAAAACCCGTTAAATCATTGTGTTAATATATATTTCATGTATCTTTGCGGCATAGATATCTGTTGTGAAACAGGAATCTGCTTATATTATTCTTGCTTGTGACAAGCCGGAATCTTATAACTTAGTACAAAATAAAAAATTAAAAGAAGGAGAGCTTCCGTTCTATGGAGCTCCTCTCACTTTTTATCTCTAGTGCCCGACTGCCTTTTATCTTTCTACTTTCCCAAAAGGAGTATCCTTCCCGCCAGCATACAGCACAGCGAAAACAGTATAGCCACTAAATTCTTCTCATTTGTGCAACCCCTTCTGTATTCATCTTCCAACCTTGTATATCGCTACCGAGATAGAAAATGGACAGATGCACAGCTGGTACGTCAATTATCAATACCAATATATACCAGTTCATACGTTCTCCCCAATAAAAAGATCCCCTAATTTATTTCTAGTTCACAGTCCAAATTTATACTTTCCTGTAAAATACAGGATATAGTCAAGTCTTCAAAGTTTTTCCCCTAAAGACACAGAAATATTACAAAAATCAATTATCACATTATATCTTATTTCTGATGATACAAAAGGAGATGGCAATCTATTTTTTAATTCTTTAGATGACATAAAGAATGCCTTTAAAATTAATTATTCAGAATCTAATTTGGGACTTCCTATTTTTTGTAAGGGATATTACAAAAAACAATTCCGTTTTTACTTTAACTATAAGTTCTGGTAGGGACCATCCAACATGTTACCAGACCAACAAGACCAAGGGGAAGAGTTTAGAAGGATGTATTACAGCTACTAAAGATGATAAATGCCAAAACCAAATTCATTGCAATTGGAATTGGGGTAACAGTTATTTTTATTTTTAGTTCAATCAAGCCGGGAAGAATGATTAATAATAAAAGAATCAAGTCTTTAAAGGAAGATATCAATAAATAACTCTTGCAACATGCAGTTTCTTTCTGGCTGAATTTGCGACTCTGGAGCTATATTCTGAGGAACGGTTTGGCGGCGGAATATGCCGTTAAACCGTCCGGTTTTCGTTAAACGAAAACACAACTTGCTGTCCCCTCTACGGGGACAACGTTTTTAAGTAGAACTGTAGATTGCCCCGACTGGTGCCTCCCTCCCGATGGCAACCTCTCCCGATTTCGGTCTGCTTCTTCAGGAAAGTTGGCGTTTTTTACCAATATTCCGGAGGCGGAATAGGCTGTAGCTTCCTGTAATAGTAGAGCATTCTACGATTATCCGACACATCAGATGGCTTCTTTTTCGTGATAATTGAATATTCAGAGAACTGAATATTTTGATAATCGGATAATCCGAATACTATTATATCTGTAGTCTCTTGGAATGTTACACAGTGACAACTGAATAATTGGCGTTTTGGATATTGCTATATTTGTATAATGGATAAGCAATTATAAAAGGCTACAATTATAATAGGCTGTTATTATACATTCCCCATCAGAGAGAAAGTTCCTTGAGCCTGCTGCCGTCCAGCCGGTGAACGGATACCGTACCGTCACAGTAAATAGCGAATGTTGGCATGTTCCCGTCCTTCGGGAAAGTGATGGAGCCGGTATTGCAGACCGCTGTATGCTCAGTCCGTTCAAGTTTCCACCGGTGGGTGTGACCATAAAAAAGACAATCGAACCTTCCCTTCGGCAGTCTGTCCTCATTGTAGATATGTCCGTGGGTGAGAAAGAAACGTTTTCCATTATCCACCAACAGGGTGTAATCGGACAGGATGGGAAAGTCCAGCAGCATCTGGTCCACCTCCGAATCACAGTTTCCACGGATGGCGACAATCTCACCGGCCATCGCATTGAGACGTTCTGCGATCTTTCGGGTCAAGTCCTTGAGGTATCCCGTTCCGGGGACCATAATTCAGGATATCTCCCAAAATACAAAGCATTCCGCATTGCTGCTCCCTGTAAAATGCCAGCACTTGTTCCAGTGCCGGTAACGAGCCATGTATGTCGGACACAATCAGGTATTTCATCATAATCTATTCGTTACGGGTTAAGTTTTCAATGCACAAAAATAAGCATAATTATCTAATCTCCCTAACCGGGGAAACGATGAGAAAAAAAGACAGGTTCCCTGAACTGTAGATTGCTGTATTGCTGTCCTTGTAGATTGCTGCAATGTTATAATCGGATACATAAAATAAGGGTATTTAGCCTTAGCTAAACTAAGCTAACAGTCTGACAATAAGGCTTCTAATACTATGACATGTGGGTTTATTATGCTACCTTAGTGGTATAATAATAAAGGATAAAAAGCTATGAACGAACAAGTTAGAAATATCTTAGAACAGAGTACCACCAAGACGAGCAAGATTGAGCAGCTGCTCCGTCTGGGCCTGATGCGCAGGGAAATTGCCGATTTGGTGACACGTGGCAACTATGGTTTTGTATATAATGTTGAGAAGAAAATGCTTGAAAGAGAAGGTGGAGTCTTACTGAACAGGGCAGCAACCACCCTGATGGATTACACCTTCACCCACAAGTTCGGTATTGAGATTGAAGCCTATAACTGTAATATGGAAAGACTGGCACGCGAATTGAGGGAGGCCGGTATCCATGTTGCCGTTGAGGGTTATAACCACACGACCAAGGATCATTGGAAGCTGGTGACGGACAGCAGCCTGCAGGGAAATAATACTTTCGAGCTGGTCAGCCCGATACTGGTGGGTGAGAATGGCCTGAAAGAGCTGGAAACGGTATGCTGGGTGCTTGACATCTGTAATGCAAAAGTGAATGACAGTTGCGGGTTCCATGTCCATATGGATGCGGCTGGTTTCAATCTGGACACCTGGAAGAATCTGACTTTGACCTACAAGCATCTCGAACACCTGATTGATGCCTTTATGCCAAGGACACGCCGGAACAATACCTACTGCAAAACCCTCTCCGGTGTTTCCGACGAGAGAATCAAATCGGTAAGGACGATAGACGGCCTGCGGGAGGTCTTTAATAATGACCGATACCACAAGGTCAATTTTGAGGCTTATTCTAGGCACCGGACCGTTGAGTTCCGCCAGCATTCCGGTACGACCAATTTCACAAAGATGGAGAATTGGATCCGGTTCTTGAACGGATTAATTACCTTTGCGAAAAGATCCAGCCTTCCCAGCCGGATGACATTGGAGGAGTTACCCTTCCTGGACGGGAAACAGAAATTATTTTTTAAACTTAGAACTAAAAAGTTAGCGGTATGATACAGACTTATCATTTGCTGGATGGCGGTCAGATAACCGCCGCCAGCCCGGAAGAGTTCGTCCGGCTGCTCCGTGAGGGGAGCCGGTTCGACTATGATTGCACGGATCAGGAGTATATGGAGAACTTTGCCCGGCGTTACGGGGAGCTGCATGGCGTGTCAGTTGCCACCGATACCCCTGAACATTTCCTGACGGACTTGCAAGCCGCCGGTTACGTCCGGTAACCGGTATCGCTCCTTTATTATTAGTCCCTGCTTCAAAGATGAGGCAGGGATTTTTCTTTTTTCATTGCAACCTTTCCTGTCTGCCTGACGGCGTTTCCTCCTGTCAATTCCTGACTATCCATGACTATCCGTGACAGGGTATTTCATCTTTTCCCGGCATTCCTTTCTTTTGCAGTGTAGAACGATATACAATTATAAGCATTACAGTTTTACAGCATTATATTTTTATCTGATTATATAAAGAAAGCGTATGAAAAAAGAACCGTTATTAATTGCCTTTGCCAGCCAGAAAGGAGGAGTCGGAAAGTCTGCCTTCACAGTTCTGGTGGCCAGTATCCTTCACTACCAGAAAGGTTTGAAGGTGGGTGTCGTGGATTGCGACTCCCCCCAGCACAGCATCTCCCGGATGCGTGACCGGGACATAGAAAGCGTGCAGGAAAGTGATTTTCTCAAAGTGGTCCTCTACCGGCAGCATGAACAAATCCGGAAACGTTCCTATCCGGTAATCAAAAGCAATCCGGAGAAAGCGATAGAAGACCTGTACCGCTACATCGAAGAGCAGGATGCCGTCTTTGATGTCGTACTGTTCGACCTTCCGGGAACCCTCCGCAGCGAAGGGGTTGTCCATACCATTTCCGCAATAGATTACATTTTCATCCCCCTAAAGGCCGATAATGTCGTCATGCAGAGTTCCCTCCAGTTTGCCGAGGTGGTGGAGGAAGAACTGATTGCCAGGCACAACTGTAACCTGAAAGGCATCTATCTTTTCTGGAACATGGTCGACAAGCGTGAACGGACAGAAAGCTACGAGTCCTGGAACCGTGTCATACAAAAAGCGGAGTTACACCTGCTGGAGTCACGGATACCGGATACCAAACGCTATAACAAGGAGTTGAGCTCCCTGAAGAACAGTATCTTCCGTTCCACACTGTTCCCTCCCGACAACCGCCAGATAAAAGGTTCGGGTCTCTGTGAACTGATAGAGGAGTTATGTGCCGTAACACATCTGGATGCCTCCCATACCTTATAATAAAAGGAATTATGGACAGCGGAAAAAAGAAATTTGACCCTCGGAGCATTGATGAGAAGGCCATATTGGATATTGTCGCCAGGAAAGGGACGATACGACCGGACTCCCCTGCAACGAGTGTATCCCCTAAGCCGGAGGATACGGCAGAGGAGATTGCCGGGAGTAGCGAAGCTCCGGTCTTTACCACCGGGGAAATCGACGCTTACAGGGCATCCTTCCTGAATACGGTCAGGACCAAATCCCGTAAATCATTGCATATCGATGCCGACCTGCATCGCCGCATCTCTTCCTTGGTATGGGCGGTGGGACGTGGCGAGGTGACCGTAGCCGGTTTTGTAAACCAGGTGCTGGCACATCATTTCGAAGAGAACGGCGGATTGATAAACGCTGTGCTGGAGAAGTATTACCAATCACTAAAATCATAAGGACATGGAATACCTTTTTATTATCCTGTTCATCTATGCCTCTTACCTGAGCATTGAAAAGTATGTGCATACAGGCAGCATTTTCACATGGAGAGGCAGAAAGGACAAGAAGGAACGTCGGACTGCACCTGCCGCCATCCATCCGGCAATTGCTCCGTCTCAGGCGGGAATAATAGCAAAAGCCGATACCAAATGCGACATTCACTGACAATAGATGACAATAGCGGACAGCCTGAATCAGGCATAGAAAAGAGTGATACCTTTACTCCCGAAAAGAAAACAGAGCCGGTTCTCCGAGTACACGAACCCCTTGATAAGAATACGAAATTCCCGGAAGTTCCGGCTCTTTTTCAAAAACTGAATTATCCTGAAATTGATTATATGCAGGAGCCCTCTCCTTCTTCCGGTGAAGAAAAAGAGGAGATTCCCGAACGCTACGAGATTACGGGATACGTACAGCGGAGCAATCCCCACCGGGCAACCGGTGTCACCTTTGACGATATGGATATGATTGAGAAAGCAATGGCATCGGACGAACTTACGGAAGCGGAACAGGAACAGGCCCGGCAGACTTTCCAAAAGCTGGAAGGCACGAACATGGAAAGGGTACTGCAGGCGAGCGTCTTGGGAAGCAGCGATAAACTGAAACGCTATATGCGTTTGTATGTAGACCGGGGTGAACCCCATTTATTGACTGGAAAGAATAGGGACGACATTCTCCGGGAATTTGATATTACGGAGCATGTGCCCCAATAAAATAGAACAAGTAAGGAATATGAGACAGTATTATGATTCCGGTTGATCCGGGTGCAGCGAGTTTTAAAACAGAATGTATAACCTAAAAAGACGAAAAAGCATGATAGATTTCTTTGACTCCGGTTGATCCGGGCAGGACGGGTTCTTGAAACGTAGTGTATAACCTGTTAAAAGGAAGATATAGATATATGAGAGGCTTCTATGATTCCGGTTGATCCTTACCCTTTACCGGAGCGAACATTAAAAGAGTGATTAACCCCTTAAAAACGGAGGTATCTATGATTGGTTACTATGACTCAGGTTGATCCTAAAAAGACATCGTGGTTGCAAGGACAAATCCGCAGGCAGGAAACTTCCTGCGGTTTGTTTGAAACAAGGTTTTTATTCACATTAAAAAATTAGATTGTATATGAAAAGACATTTTAAAAAGACGGTTGCTCTTATCGCATGAATAGCTGTTTCCACCCTGAGTGCCTATGCCGAAGGGGACGGAAGTGCCGGTATAACAAAGGCCACATCCATGCTTACCGGTTATTTTGACCCCGCCACCAAGTTGATATATGCGGCAGGGGCTATTGTGGGGCTGATAGGTGCCATTAAGGTATATTCGAAGTTCAGTAGCGGCGACCCCGACACCGGTAAAACCGCCGGGAGCTGGTTTGGAGCCTGCGTCTTCCTCATCGTCGCGGCGACAGTCCTTCGTTCCTTCTTCCTGTAATATAGCAGGCTATGGAATACAATATCAACAAGGGAATCGGACGCAACGTGGAATTCAACGGCTTGCAGGCACAATACCTGTACTTTTTTGTCGGGGGCTTGCTGGCCATTTTCCTGCTGTTCGTCATCTTCTATATGATAGGTATTGACCGGTGGTTCTGTATCGGTTTCGGTGTCCTCTCCGCTTTCTCTCTGATCTTCGGGGTGTTCCACCTGAACAAGAAGTATGGTCCCAACGGCTTGATGAAGCTGGCCGCAGTCAAGTACCACCCGTCCTATATCATCAATCGCAAACGTATATCTTCCTTATTAAAAAAACGCATTCATGAGAAATATATTAAAAGCCGCAACGCTGGAAAGTAAGTTTCCAATCCTGTCCGTGGAGGAAGGGTGCATTCTCTCCAAAGACGCGGACGTGACCATCGGCTTCAAGGTCTTTCTTCCGGAGCTGTTCACGGTCACTTCCGCAGATTATGCATCCATGCACGGCACATGAACAAAGGCAGTCAAGGTACTGCCGAATTATACGATAGTACACCGCCAGGACTGGTTTCTGAAAGAAAATTACAAGGCCGACACGCAGAAAGACGGGATGAGTTTTTTGGACCGTTCTTTCGAACTTCATTTTAATGAACGGCCTTTCCTAAATCATTTCTCTTACCTGTTTATCACCAAGACGACTAAGGAACGCAGCCGCAGCCAGAGCAATTTCTCCATCCTCTGCCGGGGGAATATAATTCCGAAGGAAGTCCGGGACAAAGAAACGGTCAGCCTGTTTTTGGAGAGTGTCGACCAGTTCGAGCGCATCCTGAATGACTCGGCCTTTATCCGTCTGGAGCGGTTGACCACCGATGAGATAGTCGGCACACCGCAGCAGGCCGGATTGATTGAAAAGTATTTTTCTCTTTCGCAGCAGGACACGACCACACTGAAGGATATACAGATGAGCGCGTCGGAGATGCGCATCGGGGATGATATCCTCTGCGTACATACGCTTTCCGATGTGGATGATCTTCCCGGTTCCGTCCAGACGGATACCCGGTATGAGAAATACTCCACCGACCGCAGCGACTGCCGTCTAAGTTTTGCCGCTCCGGTGGGGCTAATGCTCTCCTGTAACCATATTTACAACCAGTTCCTGTTCATCGATGATTCGGCAGAAATCCTGCAACGCTTTGAGAAGACGGCACGCAACATGCACTCGCTTTCCAAATACAGCCGAGCCAACCAACTTAACAAGCAGTGGATTGATGCCTACCTGGACGAGGCGCATTCCTTCGGGCTGACCGCCATCCGTTGCCATTGCAATGTCATGGCATGGTCGGACAGCCGGGAGAAGCTCAAGGTGATAAAGAACGATACCGGTTCTGCTCTGGCCCTGATGGGATGCAAGCCCCGTTATAATACCATTGACGCACCTGCCTTGTATTGGGCAGGTATTCCGGGAGGCGAGGGCGATTTCCCTTCCGAGGAGTCCTTTTTCACTTTCGTCGAACAGGGAGTCTGCTTCTTTACGGAAGAGACGAACTATGCGGATTCCCTGTCGCCATTCGGTATCAAGATGGCAGACCGGACAAACGGGAAGCCCCTGCATCTGGATATTTCGGACGAACCGATGCGTCGTGGTATTACAACCAACCGTAACAAGCTGGTCATCGGGCCTTCCGGTTCGGGCAAGTCATTTTTTATGAACCATCTTGTGAGACAGTATTGGGAACAGAATACCCACATTATATTGATCGACATCGGTAACAGTTACAAGGGATTATGTGACCTGATTCACCAGCGCACAAACGGTGAGGATGGCATATATTATACGTATAGTGAAAAACATCCGATAGCTTTTAATCCATTTTTCACCGAAGACAAGGTCTTTGACCTGGAAAAGAAAGAGTCCATTAAAACGCTGATCATGTCGCTCTGGAAAAGGGATACGGAAGTCATTACCCGTGCCGAGGAAGTAGCACTCTCAATGGCGGTTAACCTGTTCCTTGAAAAGATAAAGGAGGACAATGAGCTGGTTCCTTCCTTTAATACTTTCTACGAGTTCGTACAGGGAGAGTTCCGTGGAATACTGGAGGAGAAGCATTACCGCGAGAAGGATTTCGATCTCACTAACTTTCTGAATGTATTGGCTCCTTATTATCGTGGTGGAGAGTACGATTATCTGCTGAACTCCGACGAGCAGCTCGACCTCTTGAACAAGCGTTTTGTGGTATTTGAAATTGACGAAATTAAGGAGCATAAAATTCTTTTTCCGGTAGTCACTGTCATCATTATGGAGGCTTTCATAAACAAAATGAGACGTTTGCATGGGGTGCGAAAGATGATAGTTGTAGAGGAGGCTTGGAAGGCAATCGCACGTGAAGGCATGGCTGACTATATAAAGTTTTTATGTGCGCCCGTAAAGGTTGCATCGTAAATATCTCTTTGGCAAGAGATTAGGAAAGTGTTCTTTGAAAATGACCTATCATCAGCGACTTATCTGTTTCGGGAAAACTTAACCGAGCAGGGAGTGTAGCATGTCGGAAAAGTCATAAGTCAGTTAGTTACCAAACTGCGACTGAATGGCGAGATGAAAAGATAGATATGAGGATAAAGTCCGAATTGATTGAACGATAGTCCGAATGGTCCCCCTTGAGGCTATGGCGTAAGGTAACTATCAATCGCCATATCGTGATACTACTTCAGTGTATAGGAATGAAGGTAGCAAGAACTTATCACGACACAACCGCAGTAAGCGAGTAAAGGACGGAAGTCGTATCCGACAATCTATCATGCCAACAGTTACGATGTAATAAACGGGGATTACCTATCCCGAAGTGCCGAAAGGCTATTAGGTTCGACCTATGAAAATTCGGAGTGGTAACGGAGCTTCCATAGTAGTTTGAGCAAGGTAACGCCTTGTACATGGCGAAGGGAAGCAGCTAATTATTAATACAATTAACGGAAAATGTGAGAGACATTATGAGAAGTCCAGAAAGAGTATTAAACAGTCTATCAGAACACAGTAAGGATGCAAGCTATAAGTTTGAACGTCTTTACAGAATTTTGTTCAATGAGGAAATGTTCTACGTTGCCTATCAGCGTATCTACGCTAAAGAGGGTAACATGACTAAAGGTTCAGACGGTCAGACCATTGACAACATGAGCCTGAAACGAATTGAAAAGTTGATTGATACGTTAAAAGATGAAACGTACCAGCCCCAACCGTCAAAGAGGGTGTACATACCGAAGAAAAACGGTAAGAAAAGACCTCTTGGCGTGCCGACTTTCAATGACAAGTTGATACAAGAAGTAGTAAGAATGGTACTGGAAGCCATATACGAGGGAAATTTTGAATACACCTCGCATGGTTTCCGTCCCAATCGAAGCTGCCATACTGCATTAACTCATATCCAAAAGGAGTTTAATGGTGCAAAATGGTTTGTGGAGGGAGACATAAAAGGCTTCTTTGATAATATAAACCATGATGTATTGATAAACATTCTCTTGGAGCGTATTGCGGATGAACGCTTCATCCGATTGATACGCAAGTTTATGAAAGCGGGATATATCGAAGACTGGCAATTCCACAATACTTACAGTGGCACACCGCAAGGGGTATCATCAGCCCGATATTGGCTAATATATACCTTGACAAGCTGGATAAGTATATAAAGGAATACACAGCCAAATTCGACAAAGGGAAGAAACGAAAATTCAGTAGAGAAGTATGGACTTTGGCAATGCAAGAAAACGTATTGTGCGAAGATTGAAGTTCGTAAAAGACGAAAGGCAAAGGACAAAGCTAATCCTTGAACTGAAAGCAATAGAACAAGGACGGGCTAAATATCCCAACGGCGAAGAAATGGATGCCGATTACAGAAGAATGAAATATGCAAGATATGCAGATGATTTTCTTGTGGGAATTATCGGAAGCAAGCAGGATGCGCAACAGATAAAAGAAGATATTAAAAACTTCCTTGCTGACAGACTGGCATTGGAGCTGTCCGATGAAAAGACACTTGTCACTCACACGGAAAGACCGGCCAAGTTTCTCGGATATGAAATCACTGTAAGAAAGTCCAATGACCAAAGACGGGATAAACGGGTAGATTGAGAAGAACCTATGGTAAAAGGGTCTGCTTGAATGTCAGTACGGAAACAGTCCGTAAAAAACTTTTCGATTGGGGAGTATTGGAACTGACAAACCGTAACGGAAAGGAAATATGGAAACCGAAATGTAAATCGGGACTGATATTCAATGACGACCTTGAAATCCTTGATAGTTATAATCGGGAAATCGTGGGGTTCTATAATTACTACTCCATAGCCAACAACTGCGCCCATGCCTTGAATAATTTCAAGTACATCATGGAATACAGCATGTACAAAACGTTTGCAGGCAAATATAAGTGCCGAACACGTAAGGTAAACAAGAAATATCGTAAGAACGGTAGGTTTATCGTAACGCACATGACTAAAACTGGTGTAAAGGAAAGATACTTTTACGACGGTGGCTTCAAACGAAAGAAGCCCACCTATAAATCGGAATGTGACATTATGCCACGAACAATTTATACTGCGGGGCGGACAAGCCTTGTTGAAAGGCTGAAAGCCCGTGAGTGTGAATTATGTGGAGCGACAGACGACCTTGTTATGCACCATGTAAGGAAACTAAAGAACTTGCAGGGAAAGGAAAGCTGGGAACGACACATGATTGCCCGTAAACGCAAGACGATTGCCGTGTGCAGGAGTTGTCACAAGAAGATACATGACGGAAAGATAGACTGAAATTAGTGGAGAGCCGGATACGCTGAGAGGTGTAAGTCCGGTTCGGGGGCGAGC
>ENA-OQIG01001120-OQIG01001120.1-human-gut-metagenome-genome-assembly--contig:-NODE-1120-length-12621-cov-4.534897_pt1 | contig 12621 bp, 13 predicted proteins | sample MGYA00242576_ERZ504741 | MGnify/ENA primary metagenome ERZ504741 (study PRJEB26092, sample SAMD00036436) | human gut metagenome | host: Homo sapiens | study: EMG produced TPA metagenomics assembly of... | reverse complement strand
GGAATGATTTTTCAGACACACTCTAGTACATCGTTTCGTAAATAACTATACCAATCGCGTAGGATGCGGATTCGAGTGTGCAGGTCTAAAAACGCAGGCGTAGCGGGCTACGCTGAGGCTTTTAGACTGTGCACTCGGATTTGCAGACAAGTGAGTGGTATAGTTATTTCGAAAACGATGTACTAGATTCCTGCGGCAATTGGAATTTTGGGCTTGTAATTGGTCGTCGGATAGTGGGTGTGTGAACAGTAACTTAAAATTCACTAGAAATACAAATAATATCATTTGTATTTTTAACTGAAAGATGATATAATAATAAAGCTTGTGGAAGGAATATTTTCCATATGTTTCCGCACAGGCATAATACCTATGAAATATTGGAAAAGAGGATTAAAGGAAATGAGCGATAAAACAATCTTAGAGCAGTGGCGTGCCATCGCCTATGACCAGCAGGCAGACCGTAATAAACTTCAGAGATTTTGGGCAAATTATTTTAATATTGAAAAAGGAATTTATGAGCAGCTTCTTAGCAACCCGGATGAGGTAGTAACCGGTACAGTTAAGGAACTGGCTGAAAAATATGGACAGGAAGTTCTGACAATGGTTGGTTTCCTGGATGGAATCAATGACAGTCTGAAGATTCCGAATCCGATTGAGACAATGGATGAGAACACAAAGGTTTCTCTGTGCTTCGATAAAGAACTTCTTTATAAGAATATGGTAGATGCAAGAGCTGACTGGCTGTATGAACTGCCACAGTGGGATGAGATCTTTACACCGGAGAAGAGAAAAGAACTTTATCTCGAGCAGAAGAAATCAGGAACAGTTGTCAAAGCAAAGAAAATCGGACGTAATGATCCTTGTCCTTGCGGAAGCGGCAAGAAATATAAATATTGCTGCGGTAAGAATGCGTAAGCATCCAAATCTGGAATATATTATCGTGCTTGGTGCCCATGTAGAAGGTACCCGGCTTACAAAAGCCTTCTGGAACGTACCAGAAGGGCTTTACAATATATGGAAGAGAATCCTGAGACTAAGGCTGTTCTGTCCGGAGGAAAAGGGGACGGAGAATCTATCACAGAAGCTCAGGCAATGTGCAATTATCTTGTGGAACATGGAATTGACAGAGAACGACTGATCCTGGAAGAGAAATCCACCAGCACAACAGAGAATCTGAAGTTCAGCCTGGGACTGATTGGACTGGATCATTCGGTGGGCGTTGTCACCAATAATTTTCATGTTTTCCGGGGAACGGCCATAGGAAAGAAATGTGGATGCAGAGAAATTTATCCCATTCCTTCCAGATACCGTTCATGGAGACTTCTGATATATATTCCAAGAGAAATCCTGGCAATCATCAAAGATAAGCTGATGGGAAATATGTGACTGTTATGCGAATCACTATTTGACAGAGAAATATTTTTCCTTAATAACAGAAACCGGCATTTCCTGTCCGGTCCAGATCTGGAAAGCTTTAGCCCCCTGATGAAGAAGCATATACATGCCATTAAAGGTCTGGCATCCGGCTGCTTTAGCCTCTCTGAGCAGTCGGGTTTCCTGTGCTCATAGACAACATCTGCCACTACAAGCTCAGGATGGAACAGAGATGTATCTTTGATGATGGTATCGTCGATATCCGGAACCATGCCTACAGAGGTTGCATTGATCAGCAGATAACTCTGTGCAATGGAATCTCGCAATGCAGTATGATCATCATTGTCGAAGAGGCAGACCTGACAACCTGTTTTAGCAGAGAGATTCTCAGCGAATTTCTGTGTGCGATTCCAGTATCTGCTGGTGCGGCGGGCAAAAATATGTACGGAAGCCGCACCGTCCAGGGCAGACTGTGCACAGATGGCCATCGAAGCTCCTCCTACTCCCATGACAGTTATATTTTTACCGGTAATATCATGTCCCGCATCACGTACAGATTGCATAAAACCGTACCCGTCTGTATTGTATCCGATCAACTTTCCGTTATCGTTCAGTACGGTATTGACAGCGCCTATCAGCTGGGCTTCAGGGGAAAGCTCATCCAATAATTCTACAATTTTATTCTTATTCGGCATGGTAAGGTTAAAACCACGAATGCCGCAAGTCTTTAATCCTGCAACTGCTGCAGGAAGAGTCTCTTCATTTACATCAAAACATAAATATACATAGTCAAGCCCGAGAAGGCGAAATGATTCATTATGCATCAAAGGGGAAATGCTGTGTGCTACCGGGCTTCCTAAAAGCGCGGTAAGACCTGTGTGTCCGGTAATATTATTCATGTTAAAATCCTCCAGTCTGTTTTGTAGCAGAGACATAAAATACTGTCTGAATTGTGACAGTATAGAAGATGCCCTTCTAAAACATAGAAATTATCTATCATTTTATTCTAACTTCAATTATATGTCAATACATGTTCATTTTGGTTTATATGATAAAAACTGTCGATTTAGTGCGACAAATAATAAGACATAATTCCTCCGTTTTGACAAAATCCGCATACTTTATCACGTATAATGAATCTCACTTACCGAAGTGAAGGAGAAGTCAGAGGCAGTATCAGACGGAGGGAAGGAAATGCATTACGAAATATACATAGATGTAGTTTTTTTCACAAATCTCCTGATAGATTACATATTGATCAGATTTATAGGAATATTATTCCGATGTGGAAGAAGCAGAAAAAGAGCTCTTCTGGGAGCTGCTGCAGGTGCGGTGTTTTCCTGTTGGATCATTTATCTGCAATCTTTTCTGAAGTCTGGGATTTTTCTTCCGGCACTTGTCCTGCTGCATGGTGGCTGTGCTGCAGGAATGCTTGTGATAGGATGTAATCTGAAAAGGGGAAGTCTGCTGCTTAAAGCAATACTTACACTGTATTTTGCCGCATTTCTGTGTGGAGGGTTCTGGGAAGTGATCGTCAGTGATAAGTTGACAGTCAAAATGTTTCTGATCCTTGCAGCAGCAACGTGGTCCGGCATTACAGCGTTGTCATATCTGATGGATTCCATGAGAATACGGACAAAGAATATCTATCCGATAACCATATACTATAAAGGATGTGGATATCCTTTTCAAGGATTTTATGATTCCGGAAATCTGCTTATGGATTCTGTAAACGGAAAACCTGTATCTGTAGGGACAGAAAAAGTTTTATCTGAAATATGTTCAGAAGAAACCGTAAGCTGTTTAAAACACCTGAAAGAAAATCCCGGGGAGTCTGGGAAACCGGGAACTGCCGGGCTTCATCCACATTTTACCTTTTTTCACAGTATAGGAAAAGAACAGGGAATGATGCTGGCTGTTACTTTTGAGAGACTCTGCATTCAGACTCCCGCAGAGGTTGTCTGCATAGACAATCCGGTATTTGCATTTTCATTTGAAACATCCGCTTTTGGTAAGGAATACGAGGTACTTTTGAATTCCAGATTACTTTAACGGGAGGGGTTGTGACTATGAGCTGTTATCCATTACAGGTAGTGTCAAGAATGGTGATGAACCGTTCAGGAGAAGTTTTTTATATTGGTGGAAATGACGTGCTGCCGGCACCACTGGAGCCGAAGCGTGAGGCGTTTATACTGCAGAAGCTTGGAACAGGGCAGGAAGAAGAAGCGAAGTCTGTTCTGATTGAACATAATTTAAGGCTTGTGGTGTATATTGCAAAGAAGTTTGATAACACAGGAGTCGGGGTGGAGGATCTGATCTCAATCGGAACGATTGGCTGATCAAGGCGATCAATACCTTTAATCCTGTAAAAAACATCAAGCTTGCCACTTATGCATCCAGATGTATAGAGAATGAGATCCTGATGTATCTTCGCCGCAACAGTAAGACAAAGATGGAAGTGTCCATAGACGAACCGCTGAACGTAGACTGGGATGGAAATGAACTCCTGCTTTCTGATATTCTGGGAACTGATGAGGATGTGATTTCAAGACGTCTGGAAGATGAAGTGGAGATTTCGTTGTTATCAAAGGCAATTAGAAAGCTTTCACCGCGTGAGCAGACGATTATCCGCCTTAGATTTGGTCTGGGAAAGGAGAATGCTACAGAGAAAACACAGAAAGAGGTTGCAGACCTTCTGGGAATTTCTCAATCATATATTTCCAGGCTGGAAAAAAGAATCATGAAGAGACTGAAAAAGGAAATTGTGAAATATGAATAGACGTAATTGGGGAATGTAGTATAATGATATAAAGGATAGTAACTATTCAGCAATCCGCCTGTAACTGTGAAAGCACTGAACGGTTATAATATAAGCAAACTGTGGGAACTGTTTTGCAGTGAGCGATTCACAGATATCAAGTCGGGGAAAGAAAAAAGGACAGAAGAGAAAAGTGAAGGCAAATAAAATACAGACAGAAAAAAACAAAGATAAAACTCTGAGGCAGGATACAGAAAGCTGCATACTGGCAGATTGCAGTTTATGTCCGAGAAATTGCCATGTAGACAGAACAGCCGGAAAAACCGGATACTGTGGAATGGATCAGAAGGTTAAGATTGCAAGGGCAGCTTTGCATATGTGGGAAGAACCATGTATTTCGGGAACCAGAGGTTCCGGGGCAGTCTTTTTTACAGGATGCAATCTGAGATGCTGTTTCTGCCAGAACCGGGAAATTGCCATTGGTGACAGTGGTCTTGAGATCACTGAGGAAAGACTGGCAGAAATATTCCTGGAACTGCAGGAAAAGGACGCTGCAAATATCAATCTGGTAACCGGAACACATTATATTCCACAGATCATCGCAGCTTTGGACTGTGCAAAGAAGCATGGGCTTAATATTCCGGTTGTCTATAACTGTGGTGGATATGAGAACACAGAGACATTGAAACTTCTGGACGGATATGTGGACATTTATCTTCCGGATTACAAATATGCGGAGAGCGAATTGGCGGTGAAATTTTCACATGCAAATGATTATCCTGAAAGGGCTATGGAAGCAGTTAATGAGATGGTACGCCAGACAGGAATGCCACAGTTTGATGCAGAGGGATATATGAAACGTGGGACTATTGTGAGACATCTTATATTGCCGGGGCATACAAGAAATTCAAAGAAGGTTCTGAAACTTTTATATAAGACTTTTGGAAAGCAGATTTATATCAGTATCATGAATCAGTACACACCGGTTTTTGAGCAGAAAGAATATACAGAACTGAATCGTTGCGTAACCAGAAGAGAATATGAAAAAGTTCTGGACTATGCATTTGAGCTTGGGATTGAAAATGGATTTTTTCAGGATGGTGAAACTACCAGAGAGAGTTTTATTCCTGCGTTTGATTATGAAGGTGTGAGAAAAATGCCGTAAAATAAAAAACTCCCATAAATGGAAGGAGGCCGGTACTTTCGTACCGGCGCGTATGAAAAAGAAAAATATTTATAAGAAAGATTCATCATCTTTCTAAAATTCATTATATCCAATAAATATGAATAAAATATGAATACGGTGTAAAAAAATAAAATTTGTTTTACCAAAATATTTTTAGAATTTCTTCCATGTATCCCTTACAAACAATATCAGTAACGGGAAAATCTCAAGACGTCCTGCCAGCATATCAAAAGTAAGGATAAGCTTTGAAAACCATGAGAACATGCCGAAGTTTCCGGTAGGTCCTACCAGTTCCAGACCAGGTCCGATATTATTAAAGGTTGCCGCAACCGCCGTAAAATTCGTGATCAGATTGAAATCGTCAAAGGCAATCAGGAATATGAGGATGCAAAAATCAGCATATATACAATGAAGAAAATATTTGTGGAACGAACAACTTCATGTGGGATGGCTTTGCCGTCCATTTTTATTTTCTTTACCGCATTTGGATGCAGAAAAATATGAAGCTCCTTGCGGACTGTTTTGCAGAGAATCAGGATTCTGGATACTTTAATGCCACCGCCTGTACTTCCGGCACATGCACCGATAAACATCAGCAGTACCAGGATTGTCCGCGAAATTTCCGGCCAGGTATTAAAATCTGTTGTTGCATATCCGGTTGTTGTGATAATGGAACCAACCTGGAAAGCTGCCTGCTGAAAAGCTTTGGCTGCACTTCCGAAAATATGGTAAATATTGCAGGTGATGATAAGAATTGCAATACCGATGATTCCGAAATAATACCGCACTTCTTCCATTTTAAAAGCCTGAGCAAATTTTTTTGTGATAATGAAAAAGTAAGCATTAAAGTTAACGCCAAATAAAATCATAAATACAGTAATGACCACCTGCAGATATGTACTGTAACTGGCCATGCTGTCATTTTTAATACCAAATCCTCCGGTACCTGCAGTACCGAAAGCCGTACATATGGAGTCAAACAGCGGCATACCACCGACCAGAAGAAGCAGGATCTGGATCACTGTCATTACGAAATAAATAGAATACAGAATTTTGGCAGTTGACTGTACTTTTGGCGCAAGCTTGCTTACAGATGGTCCGGGACTCTCCGCTTTCATAAGATTCATATGATAACCGCCGGTAAGTGGCAGAAGGGAGAGGATGAAAACCAGAACACCCATTCCGCCGATCCAGTGCGTGAAGCTTCTCCACATCAGCATACAATGAGGAAGTGCCTCCACATCGCTGAGAATACTGGCTCCTGTTGTAGTAAAACCCGAAACTGTTTCAAATAATGCATCTACAGGATTTGGAATGCTTCGGCTGATCACAAAGGGGATTGCTCCTATGATACTCAGAACGATCCAGCTTAATGCTACAGTCACGAAACCTTCTTTTGTGTAGAAAGCCTTTCTTGTCGGCTTTTTCCTGGTGAGAGGAAGCCCGATGACCAGGCATAAAGCAATCGTGATCAGAAAAGCTACACCGGAAGTTTCCTGATAGATCAGTGCCGTAATTGCGGGCAGAGCCATAAATACAGCTTCAATTTTCAGAATCATTCCGATGATATAGATAATAATGGAATAGTTCATGATTTGGCTCCTTTATTTTTCCAGAATATCTGTGATATCGCGAAGGCCCTTCTGAGAAGTTACTATGATAACGGTATCTCCGACCTGAATGGTATCCTGGCCTCGGGGAATCTTGACCTGACCATTTCGGTTCAGGTAACCTACAAGAAGGTTTTTCTTCAGGTTCAGTTCAGATAATGGAATGCCTGTTACCGATGAATTTTCGCGGATGGCAAATTCCAGAGCTTCTGCCTGATTATCCAGGATATGATAAAGGGTTTCAATATTGCTGCCGATGCTGTTCTGCATGGCACGTACATACTGCAGGATATAGTCGGCTGTGATATATTTCGGATAAATGACGCTTCCGATATCAAGGTTATCAATGACATCATCAAAGGCAAGGCGGTTTACCTTGGCAACCAGTTTGGCATTGGAAACTGTTTTGGCAAAGAGTGAAAGGAAAACATTTTCCTCATCCATGTTTGTGAGTGATACAAAAGCCTCTGTGCGTGAGAGTCCCTCTTCCATAAGGAGAGAACGATTGGTTCCGTCTCCGTTAATGATAGTTGCCTCCGGAAGCAGATCACTTAAGGTTTCACAGCGGGACTCATTCTGTTCGATGATCTTAACGGAGATGTTCATATCAAGCAGGGCTTTTGTAAGGTAATAGGAAATGGTTCCTCCGCCGACAATAATGGCGTTTTTTACCTGATTGGTTTTCAGGCCGATCTTTTTGAAAAAGGCTGCTGCATTCACCGGGGAAGCAAGAATGGAAACCATATCTCCGTCGTGGATCACCTGATTACCGCCGGGAATAGATACATGATCCCGACTTTCTACTGCGCAGAACAAGACGTCGCATTTCAGGGCTTCCGTAATGCGTGAGATTGTCATGCCATCCAGATTAAATTCAGGAAGCACTTTAAATTTCAGCATTTCTACACGACCACGTGCGAAAGTATCGATCTTGATAGCTGAAGGGAAGCGTAAGAGACGGGAAATTTCCTGTGCAGCTGCAAGCTCCGGGTTAATGATCATAGTAACACCCAGACGCTTCTTGATGAAGCTGATCTCTTTGGCATAGATAGGATTGCGGACACGGGCAATCGTCTGGCAATGGCCGGTTTTCTGTGCAATCAGGCAGCAGAGGAGATTCATTTCATCAGAACCGGTTACGGCAATCAGGATATCTGCATTCTCAATACCTGCTTCCACCAGCGTGTTGATACTTGCACCGTTTCCCACGATACCCATGGCATCAATGTCATTCTGAAGGGAAGTGATCACATTAGAAGAAATGTCTATAAGAGTAATGTCGGATTCTTCTTCCTGAAGCTGTTCTGCCAGGTACGTCCAACTTACCGCACCCAACAATAATTATCTGCATAATTCCTCCAATAAGGGGCTGTCACATAATATCTATGTGAGACAGCCCCTTTTATATCATATTTTTGTTTGTAATTGCTCAATATTTTTGGCAATTACTTTTGTGGCTATTAAGCTAAGAATACTATAGCACCACCAGATATATTTGTAAAGCAAATATGAAATTTCTGTGATTTTTAAGATGGAGCGTATTACTGTTCATTCCGTTCTCAGTAACACGCTTCGCGATGCTAATCGCATAAATTCGCGCAGTATGTCGCAGGTTTTGGCTGCGTACTTTATTTATTGCTGTTGCATGATGCAGTGCAGGGATTATCAAATCCCGGGGTAAAAGCATAGAAGTTTTTGGCATCAAGTTCTTCCTGAATGGACTGAAGAGCTTCCCCAAATCTCTGGAAATGAACAACTTCTCTGGCACGCAGGAATTTGATGGGATCCGCAATCTCAGGTATATTGCGGACTACTCTGAGAATATTGTCATAAGTAGAACGGGCTTTTTGCTCTGCAGCAAGATCCTCGAACAGATCAGTGATCGGATCACCTTTACTCTGAAATTCACATGCATTAAATGGTACGCCACCTGCTGCCTGTGGCCAGACTCCCACTGTGTGATCGATATAATACGGTCCAAATCCGGATTTCTCAATTTCCTCCATGGAAAGGTCCCGGGTAAGCTGATGTACAATAGTGGATACCATTTCCAGATGACTGAGTTCTTCTGTTCCTATATCGTTGAGCAAAGCAGAAGTCGTCCGGTTCGGCATGGTAAAACGCTGGGAAAGATAACGCAGGGAAGCGCTGATTTCACCATCCGGGCCACCGGAGTGCAGTACCCTATAATAGTCCCGCAAACCCAGTGTTTATGCGGGTTTGCGGGATTTTTAACTCAGGAAAAATATTACAAAAATGTTAAAAGAAGCTGAAATAGCACTTTTTTATGGAGGGATGAAATTCAGGAAATAATGATGTCAAAAGACATTTTTCCGGATTCCTTATCATATATGATCTGCTCCACAACACTTCTGATCAGATTTCCCTTTGCTTCATAACCTACGTCTGGATTCTTCAGGACATCCGCAACAGAACGGATCTCTTTCAAGACTTCTTTTGCGTCAGGCTGCTCTGCCTGTTCTTCCTGTAATAGCTGTGAAAGGGCAGCAGTCAATTCTAACCGATCTGATACCAGACGATCCTTATTGTTCTTATATTCTTCCAGAGTATCTACGCCTGCCTCATAAGCCTCTTTAATTCTGCTTTCTCTCATGGTGAGCTTACTGATCTCTCTTTGTAACTGTTCAATCTGCAGTGAATGATCAGTCTTTTTCTTTTTACATACATATGTAAATTCTGCTCCATCTAAGATCTGATCAAAATAACTTATCACAGCTTCTTCAGCCTTTTTGACTGATAAGGCAACAGAAGTCTTATGAAATCCCTTTGCGTACTTCCAGCACTGGAAATAAGGACATTTATTATTACCGGTGTAAGAAGTGTAGCTCCGCAGACAGAACACTTTAAAAGACCAGATAGCCAGTGCTTGCAGGCAGATACGTTTCGCACCTTGACCGGACGTTTCCGGGAAGTGATCAGCTTCTGACGTTTTTCATACCGCTCCCTGGAAAGGCGTACCTCATGGCTTCCTTCAAATTCCACTCCATTCCAGACAACAGTTCCGCAATAGAAGGGATTTCCAAGAATCCGGTCAACGCTACGCCGCTCGAAGAGTTTTCCACGTTTCGTCCGGTACCCGAGATCATTGCAACGCCTGGCAATAGCTGTCTCATCTAAGTTCTGATTATCATACAGGTCCATAATATAAGAGACAATGGCATATTCAGCCTCATTAATGATATAAGGCTTTCCATGTCCAACTGCAGTATAGCCAAGACAGGGAGACGTCTGATAGCCTTTTTGCAGGGCTTTTTCTTTCATGCCACGCAAACCTCACCTGACAATCGAATGGAGTAGTATTCATCCATCCATTCAATGATACGCTCAATCAAGGTGCCAAAAGGACCTTCGACAAGCGGCTCAGATACACTGATCACATCTACATTGTCCTTTTTGAGCATGCTTTTGTATACGATAGACTCTTCCTGATTGCGGGCGAAACGACTGAATTTCCACACCAGGATTACATCAATAGGATGAGATGGTTGCTTCGCCAGAGCGATCATCCTTGGAACTCCGGGCGCTTCTGTGCGTGCCGGCCGGAAACACTCTCAGTAAAGATAAAGTCCCCGGAAACAATCATGTCATTCTTCTGGGCGTAATCCAGCAGAAGGCGTTTCTGTGCATCAGGAGATAACTCTGTTTGGTCCTCTGTCGAGACGCGGATATAGAGAGCTGCTACTTTACTACTCATAAATATCACCTCGGTTTTATAAAATATGTAATTTTAAGTACAAAAATAACAGCCACACAAACGTTCTGATTGTGTAACTGCTCCGAAGATGATACAATATCTTTGCTAATAAGGGTATCTCTTCGGAGATGCTGACCGGTTTCTGTTGGCGCAGGAGCCGGTTTTTATTTTATAGATTATTCAAATTACGCCAATTATCAGGAAAGCCCATTTCGTTTAAAATTTGATCTCGAGATAAAAGGCATAATTTTTTGTCAAGTGTTCCAATAGCACGATAGAGTTCTTTGCTCATACGTTTAAAGTCATTATTAGATAAAAGTCTTTTTAATGCGATTAAGCATGCGAATAAATCACGTTTGCCTTTCAAATATTCACCGTTAGGATTTTGCTCGATTTCTAATTGTTCATGATAAGGAGTTGTTGACAAAGGCTTTTTTGTTCGAAAACAATAAAGACGATTGCCATGTGCACAAAAATTTCTAACAGTAGATATGTATGCAAGCGCATTTTCAAGTTCTTTATCCATTATGTTAAAGCAACGAGATACATTTTGACGTTCTTGAGGCAGCATTAAACTATAAAATTTACTAATAGTTCCAAGCGTTAATATATTATTTAAAACCCAAAGGGGAACATACCCGTGTACTTTTAAATAGTGTTCTATACTGGGATCTGAACTTCTACTAGCAAGCTGTTTTTGTATTTCAGCAATAAGACTTGTAATCTTGGATTCAGAATCTCTTAATGAAGTATTAAAATTAGTATATATCAAGTAGTTTTTGTGGCCATGCGCTTCAGAAAAATAATATGATATCAAACTTTTGATTTGAGTTTCTGCTTCAAGAATGTATCTGAAAAAATATGACGCAATACTCGGTCAAATTGATATAAATCATTAATTTCTTTCATTGTAGTTCCAGAACGATATTTGACAGTTTCACTTTCTGGGTCCAAAAACAATTTATTATAGCCATTTATTAAATTATAATATCCATTTTTTTCTAATACTCGTTTAGCATAATCTCTAGCAGAAGAATCGGGAATATCAATACCGCGTTGCTTTAGTATATCAACAAGTTCATCAAGGGTTTTAAAAACTTTTTCTTCCATAAAACCTCCGTAAAAAATAAAAGACCCCGGGCCCGAAGGACACCGGAGTACGTTCCAAATATTATATGCATTAGGCGATAGATAATATTCACTTAATGTGGTTACATCATAACATTTCTGGTAAGTGGTGTCAATAAAAATATTTAAATTGTTAAAAACTCGACAATTTACAATAGTTCAGAGATTGTAATTGATAAATCCGGATATATGCATACTGGAATTTCATCATCAAAAGAGTATAATCCGGTACCAGATTCGTTTTCGAAATCATAAACGTTTACAATCCCCTTCATAGGATTAATGATCCAGTATTCCCTGACTCCGGACATACGGTATTTAAACAACTTTATTCCGTAATCTTTACTTTGGGTAGCAGGAGAAACAACCTCAATTACCCAGTCAGGTGCACCATGACAGCCTTTTTCATCTACTTTGTCCGGTGAGCAGACAACTGTTAAGTCTGGTTCGACATAGTTCTTGTTATCTTCATTCAGGAACACTGCAAATGGAGAGACATATGGTTTACAGGATCCGCCTTTACTTTTAATGTAATTGCGGATAGTAGCATACAGTTCACCGACGATTACCTGATGTCTGGTATTAGGTGGTGCCATCATATAGATCTGTCCATCAATCAGCTCTGCACGTTCACCATCCGGAAGAGCGTAGATGTCATCTATTGTATAAATCCGTTCTTTGGGTAATGGCATAATGAAACTCCTTTCGTTAATCCATTGATGTAATCACATATACACAAAACGTTCGAACTTTGTGTAACTGACTCCGAGAATGATACAATATCTTTGCTAAAGTGCTGGATCTCTTCGGAGATTCTGATTGTCGCCCTTGTGTTGGTAGCGCAAGGGCG
>ENA-OQIG01001119-OQIG01001119.1-human-gut-metagenome-genome-assembly--contig:-NODE-1119-length-12628-cov-2.254220_pt1 | contig 12628 bp, 15 predicted proteins | sample MGYA00242576_ERZ504741 | MGnify/ENA primary metagenome ERZ504741 (study PRJEB26092, sample SAMD00036436) | human gut metagenome | host: Homo sapiens | study: EMG produced TPA metagenomics assembly of... | reverse complement strand
CCATCGAATCCAAAGCGAAGCTGGTGTATGACCAGGTTTCTGACTGGCTGGAAAATACCGGTGACTGGAAGCCTGAAAGTGAAGCAATTGCCGAACAAGTCCGTTTGTTAGCGCAAATTTGCCAACGCCGCGGCGAGTGGCGTCATAACCACGCACTGGTGTTTAAAGATCGCCCGGATTACCGCTTTATTCTCGGTGAAAAAGGTGAAGTGCTGGATATCGTCGCCGAGCCTCGTCGCATTGCCAACCGTATCGTCGAAGAAGCGATGATTGCCGCTAACATTTGTGCGGCCCGCGTACTGCGCGATAAGCTCGGTTTTGGCATCTATAACGTGCATATGGGCTTTGATCCGGCAAATGCCGACGCGCTGGCAGCATTGCTGAAAACGCACGGTCTGCATGTCGATGCCGAAGAAGTGCTCACGCTGGATGGTTTCTGCAAACTGCGTCGTGAACTGGATGCGCAACCAACTGGTTTCCTCGACAGCCGCATTCGTCGCTTCCAGTCATTTGCTGAAATTAGCACTGAACCCGGTCCTCACTTTGGCCTCGGTCTGGAGTCATACGCCACCTGGACTTCGCCGATCCGTAAATATGGCGACATGATCAACCACCGTCTGCTGAAAGCGGTTATCAAAGGCGAAACTGCGACGCGTCCACAGGATGAAATCACTGTCCAAATGGCCGAGCGTCGCCGTCTCAATCGGATGGCAGAACGTGATGTTGGTGACTGGTTATACGCACGCTTCCTGAAAGACAAAGCCGGGACCGACACCCGTTTCGCGGCGGAAATTGTCGATATCAGCCGTGGCGGCATGCGTGTTCGTTTGGTTGATAACGGTGCTATCGCCTTTATTCCTGCACCTTTCTTACACGCTGTGCGCGATGAAATGGTTTGCAGCCAGGAAAACGGCACCGTACAAATTAAAGGTGAAACGGTTTATAAAGTAACTGACGTTATTGACGTCACCATTGCCGAAGTCCGCATGGAAACCCGCAGCATTATTGCGCGCCCGGTCGCGTAATCTCCTTTCACGCCCATTCCTTATGAATGGGCCGTTTATTTCCCCGCTCTACCTTCATCATATCCCGGCAGTTTTTTAACTGACTTTCGTTTGAAAACTGGCGTTTTTCCAAAACTGGATTACAAATAAATATATAAAAAAAACAATGCGTTTAGCCGCCGTTAATTTCATGTAAGTCATGTTGTTCCTTTTATTTAACCGCGGACTCCGCTGTTAACCGGAGGATATGCATCATGAAAACCGTTAGGGAGTCCACAACGTTGTACAACTTTCTCGGATCGCACAATTCATACTGGCGGTTGACGGAAAGCAGCGATGTTTTGCGCTTTTCTACCACCGAAACCACAGAACCTGAACGTATGTTGCAGTTATCTGCCGAACAGGCTGCTCGCATCAGGGAAATGACGGTCATCACCTCCAGCCTGATGATGAGTCTGACCGTCGATGAAAGCGATCTTTCTGTGCATCTGGTAGGACGAAAAATCAATAAACGGGAATGGGCTGGCAACGCGTCTGCATGGCATGACACACCGGCGGTTGCTCGTGATTTATCACACGGGCTTTCCTTTGCTGAGCAGGTAGTTTCTGAAGCACATTCCGCAATAGTCATTCTCGACAGCCGGGGGAATATTCAACGCTTCAATCGCTTATGTGAAGATTACACAGGTTGAAAGAACACGACGTCATTGGGCAAAGCGTGTTTAAACTGTTTATGAGTCGTCGTGAAGCTGCGGCATCCAGGCGCAATAACCGTGTATTTTTTCGAAGCGGCAATGCATATGAAGTCGAACTATGGATACCAACACGTAAAGGCCAGCGGCTGTTTCTGTTTCGCAATAAATTTGTCCACAGCGGCAGTGGCAAAAACGAGATTTTTTTAATCTGTTCCGGTACCGACATTACCGAAGAGCGCCGCGCTCAGGAGCGACTGCGTATTCTGGCAAATACCGACAGTATCACCGGACTGCCGAATCGTAACGCAATGCAGGAGTTAATCGATCACGCTATTAATCAGGCAAATAACAATAAGTTGGGGTTGTGTATCTTGATTTGGATAATTTTAAAAAGGTCAACGACGCTATGGGCATTTGTTTGGTGACCAGTTATTACGCGACGTGTCATTGGCTATTTTAAGCTGTCTCGAACATGACCAGGTGTTGGCGCGTCCAGGTGGCGATGAGTTTCTGGTACTGGCATCCAATACCTCACAAAGCGCGCTGGAAGCAATGGCATCACGAATTTTGACCCGCTTACGCCTCCCCTTTCGTATTGGTTTAATTGAAGTTTATACCAGCTGTTCAGTAGGTATTTCGCTCTCTCCCGAACATGGTTCGGACAGCGCGACTATTATTCGTCACGCCGACACAGCAATGTACACAGCGAAGGAAGGCGGACGAGGACAATTTTGCGTTTTTACCCCAGAAATGAATCAACGGGTATTTGAATATCTCTGGCTGGATACCAACTTGCGTAAAGCACTAGAAAACGATCAGTTGGTTATTCACTATCAACCGAAAATCACCTGGCGTGGCGAAGTGCGCAGTCTGGAAGCACTAGTACGTTGGCAGTCACCTGAACGTGGGTTGATTCCACCGTTGGACTTCATTTCCTACGCCGAAGAGTCAGGGCTAATTGTGCCTTTAGGCCGTTGGGTGATTCTCGATGTCGTACGCCAGGTGGCAAAGTGGCGGGATAAAGGCATAAACCTGCGAGTGGCGGTAAATATTTCTGCACGTCAGCTCGCCGATCAAACCATTTTCACCGCCCTGAAACAGGTTCTCCAGGAACTCAATTTTGAATACTGCCCTATAGATGTTGAACTGACAGAGAGTTGTCTGATTGAGAATGATGAACTGGCACTGTCTGTTATTCAACAATTTAGCCAACTAGGTGCGCAAGTGCATCTGGATGATTTTGGTACCGGCTACTCTTCACTTTCGCAACTGGCGCGCTTTCCGATCGATGCCATCAAACTTGACCAGGTTTTTGTTCGAGATATTCACAAACAACCTGTCTCGCAGTCACTGGTCCGGGCGATCGTCGCTGTGGCCCAGGCATTGAATCTTCAGGTGATCGCCGAAGGTGTAGAAAGTGCAAAGGAAGATGCTTTTTTAACCAAGAACGGGATCAATGAGCGGCAAGGATTTTTGTTTGCCAAACCGATGCCCGCCGTCGCCTTCGAACGCTGGTATAAACGCTACCTGAAGCGCGCATAAGTAGATGAATATATATACTTAGCGCTATATTCCGTCATTATATATCGTATTCCCGGATGATAATTAGCCGTTGCTGTTAAACACTTCTCTTTTAGCGGCAATTTTTGCATTATTCATTTTCCCCCTTTTGCTATAAGGATGTCCTTGATGTCTGAATTTGATGCCCAGCGCGTTGCCGAACGTATTGATATTGTGTTAGATATCCTTGTGGCAGGCGATTACCACTCTGCGATCCATAATCTCGAGATACTTAAAGCAGAACTCTTGCGCCAGGTTGCTGAATCTACGCCAGACATCCCGAAGGCACCGTGGGAGATTTAACAATCGTGCCTTCAGGTTTTCCTATTTGAGGATGCCCGGCGCGTCAGTATTTTTTTATTAAGTATTATAACGTTATAAGAATTACAGCGATGAATTCCCGACAACAAACTATTCTACAGATGGTCATTGACCAGGGTCAGGTTAGCGTAACCGATCTGGCAAAAGCCACTGGAGTTTCTGAAGTTACCATTCGCCAGGATCTCAACACACTCGAAAAACTGAGTTACCTCCGCCGTGCACATGGCTTTGCTGTTTCGCTTGATAGTGATGACGTCGAAACCCGTATGATGAGCAACTATACGCTGAAGCGTGAACTCGCCGAGTTTTCCGCGTCACTGGTTCAACCGGGCGAAACCATCTTTATCGAAAATGGCAGCAGCAATGCCCTGCTCGCCCGGACTCTGGGCGAGCAGAAGAAAAATGTCACTATCATCACGGTCAGCAGCTACATCGCGCATTTGCTGAAAGACGCGCCTTGTGAAGTTATTTTGCTCGGTGGCGTGTACCAGAAAAAAAGCGAAAGTATGGTTGGCCCTTTGACACGCCAGTGCATCCAACAGGTGCATTTCAGCAAAGCATTTATTGGTATTGATGGCTGGCAACCTGAAACTGGATTTACCGGTCGCGATATGATGCGTACCGATGTGGTCAATGCCGTGCTGGAAAAAGAGTGCGAAGCGATAGTCCTGACTGACAGCTCGAAATTTGGTGCTGTACATTCATACTCCATCGGTCCCGTTGAGCGATTCAATCGCGTGATTACCGATTCGAAAATACGCGCCAGCGATCTGATGCATCTTGAGCACAGTACACTCACCGTTCACGTCGTTGACATTTAACCATTTCCCTTCTCTACGGATGATTTGCAGTTTGGCAAATCATCCGCTCTAAGATGATTCCTGGTTGATAATTAAGACTATTTACCTGTTATTAACACTCTCAAGATATAAAATTATTATCAGCGATATAACAGGAAGTCATTATCACCTGCGTGATATAACCCTGCGCGCGAGCGGATTTCACGGAATAATTTCACCAAGCTTATTCTTAGCTATTATAGTTATAGAGAGCTTACTTCCGTGAATCATAAATTCAGGAGAGAGTATTATGTTTGTAACGAGCAAAAAAATGACCGCGGCTGTTCTGGCAATTACCCTGCAATGTCTCTGAGTGCCTGTTCTAACTGGTCTAAACGGGACCGCAACACCGCAATCGGCGCGGGTGCAGGGGCATTAGGCGGTGCAGTACTGACCGATGGCAGTACGTTGGGTACATTAGGTGGTGCAGCTGTCGGTGGTGTTATTGGTCACCAGGTCGGTAAATAATCGTAAATAAATGTCGATTATCGACTCGCAATTATAATACGCTTGATTCTGTTCAGTACGAAATAACTGAATAATACACACAGTAAAATATTCGAAAGCCACGGATATATCCGTGGCTTTTTATGTTAACCGCCTGCGAGTTTTACCTTCATCCCTTTCGCTTCAAGTAGTGATTTTAATAAATCACGCTTATCGCCCTGGATTTCAATAACTCCATCTTTAACTGCTCCGCCGCAGCCGCATTTTTTCTTCAGTTCCGCTGCAAGTTTTGTCAGTTCGGCATCATCGAGATCGACACCGGTAATCAGGCAAACGCCCTTACCTTTACGTCCACTGGTCTGACGCTGAATACGCACCACACCGTCGCCTTTAGGGCGTACAGGGGCCGCTTTTGGCTCATCAATACGTCCGGTTTCCGTTGAGTAGACCAGACGGCTGTTGGAATCACTCATCATGCACTCCGCTGTAAAGAGGCGTTGATCGCTTTCAGCGTCTGCGCTGGATCTACCGATTGCGTTACCGGGCGACCAATCACCATATAATCAACACCAGCCGACAACGCCTGTTCTGGCGTCATAATGCGGCGCTGGTCACCAGCTTCACTCCCCTGCGGACGAATGCCCGGCGTAACCAGTTTGAACTCCTGACCGAATACCTGTTTAAAGCGCACAGCTTCATGAGCAGAACACACCACACCATCAAGGCCACATTTTTGCGTCAGTGCCGCCAGACGTTCTGCATAATCTGCAGGTGACAGTGTCATGCCAAGATCGACCAGGTCGCTGGCTTCCATGCTGGTCAACACTGTCACAGCAATCAAAAGCGGTGCATCTTTGCCAAACGGAACCAGTGCCTCACGCGCTGCGGTCATCATACGCGCCCCACCAGAGGCATGAACATTCACCATCCACACGCCTAAGTCAGCTGCAGCAGCGACAGCGTGCGCTGCAGTGTTAGGAATATCGTGGAATTTCAGGTCAAGAAAGATATCAAAACCACGCTGTTGAAGTTCGCGCACAAACTGTGGCCCAAACAATGTAAACATCTCTTTGCCGACCTTCAGACGACAATCGCGTGGGTCGATCTTGTCGACAAAGGACAGCGCGTCATCACGATTATGATAATCAAGGGCAACAACCACAGGAGAATTCGTAACAGCGCGGGAAGAAGATGAAGCAGTTAACGTCATGACCAGACCTTCTTGATGATGGGCACCGGAAGTGGCGCGAAACAGGTAAACGGCGAGCATTCTACCCGTGGAAATAAAAAATTAACAGTTGCGATTTTTCCCCTGGCAGGCTTTTTCTGCGCCGTCGTTGCCGGAGCACAATGGAACATCAACAACTAGTATGTTGTAACTAAGTAGGATTTTTTTAAAAATTACAGGCCATCAAGACCGCGAATCGGTTTAATGGTTGACCAGGCCCGACAAGACGGACAATGCCAGTAGAGGGTGTATGCGGTAAAACCACATTTCTGGCAGCGATAACGAGGCTTACTACGTACCTTCTCGCCAACCATGTCACGCAGCACCATCAGACTCTCTTTGGCACGCCCTTCTTCCGCTTCATTTAAGTGGTAATCCATTAACTTATGGAACACACGCATGGTCGGATGACGCTGAAGCTGGCGCGTAATATAGACCTGTGCGGCCTCACTACCGTCGCGCGCTTCGATGATATCAGCAAGCATCAATTCAGCATCGGCACCGGTGTTCTCTTCCACCGCGCGTTGCAGGAATTCTGCCCATTCGGCAGTTTTACCCAACTGCTGATAGCAGGTTTGCAACATTTCCAGCGTTTCGCTGACCAGTTCTCTGTCCTGGGATATCACGCGTTGCAGACTTTCGACGGCTTTGGCGTATTCTCCTTTCGCCATAAATACGCGTCCCATCATGATGGATACGCGGGCGCTGTTTTTATCTGCCGCCGCACCTTTTTTAGCAAAGTCATGGCACGATCGAGATCGTCGCTGGCATATGCTGCAGAGCTAACTCACAGTAGAAATGGGCAATTTCGACGCGCTGTTTATCTTTACCCAGCTTCACCAGGCGTTCGGCAACATCAATTGCTTTCTGCCACTCACTGGTAGCCTGGTAGATTTGTAGCAACTGTTGCAGAGCGCCAATGCGGAAGTCAGTTTCATCGGTCAGCTGATTGAACATGTCTTCCGCGCGGTCGTATAACCCGGCGGCCATGTAATCACGCCCTAGTTGTTGAATCGCCAACAGACGCTGTTCATAGGTCAGCGAGGCGCTTTCCATTAGGGTCTGATGGATGCGAATAGCGCGATCAACTTCGCCACGCGAACGGAACAGGTTTCCGAGCGTAAGGTGGGCTTCAACGGTGCCTGTATCCTCTTTAAGCATATCAAGAAACAGGTCTACCGCTTTATCCTGTTGATTACTAAGCAGGAAGTTAACCCCCGCTACGTAATCACGCGACAAGCGGTTGGCTTCATCTTGCTTGTTTTGTTGCGCACTTCTGCGGCCCATATACCAGCCATAGGCAGCGGCTACAGGCAAAAGCAGAAACAACAACTCCAGCATAGAAAGTTATTCCTTCGCCGCTGACGAGTGCTGCACTACAGCCACGTCAGTCGCGGGTGAAAGCTGGTTTTCCAGTCGCTTTATTTTACGTTCAGCGCGCACCAGGGAAACACGAACTCGCAGCCAGAACAGGCCGCAAATCAACCAACCGATAGCAAACCCCGCAGCAAACAATACCGCCAGCAATGTGGAAATACGGTACTCCCCTTGCGCTAACAGATAATTAAACGTCACCTGTTGATCGTTCTGCGCACCCAACGTGACCGAAATCACGAAGATCGCTAACACCAGTAAGAAAATGAGTAAATATTTCACATTACTTCCCGTTATGTGGTTAGAGCGAATAAATTATGGTCAACTTACCGCAATAGCCCTTTAAAGTACCATTTTCGCGCCGTCTGCGAAATGGCATCCACGCGCATTGTTGATGATTTAAGGGCTAAATTCGGAAAATCAACCAGCGTTAACTTTCTTGTTCTCGTTGCGCTATTTCGCGATTTTCTTCCGCAGGTGGTGTTAATGGCCCGCAAATTCGTTGCGCAAGCCACGTTGCCACCGCCACCAGTGCCCACGAAATCAACGTAGCTACACCAGATCGCGTGGCCAATGCATCCCGAGCAGCAGGCGGCTTCCCATGACTCCCGTTGCCCCAGACCAGCAAAGATAGCAATGGTTAACGTTCGCCGACGCGGCCACAGCAAACCAACGGCCAGCAGTGCCCAACTGGCAGCAAACATCGTGTGACCGGAAGGAAAGGCAAACCCCGTCTCTTTCTGCCAGTGTGAACGCAAATATTGTGGAATATTTTTCTCTTCAGCCAACTGTTCTTTCACTAGATTTCCGCGTTCTGCTCGCTTTAAAGTGTAGAACTCATCAACCGGAATATGATGTGTTTTTCCAGCCAGATAACAAAAGGTCGTGGTTCCTGGACTTTGTCTTTGATCCAGGATTTAACGCCTTGTCCCACAAGGATTGCGGCCGCCAGAATGGCAAATAACATAATGGCAGCCTTAATGCGAAAACGCAGACACCAGAGAAACCAGCCGAATAAAATCAAATGTGTAATGACGCCCCAGGGCTGGGTGACAGTTTCAGTAACCCAAAAAGCCGCTTTTAGTAGCCAACTTTGTTCTCCAGGTTGCCAACGCCAGCCAGAAATCCATACGGCTACTGGCATAACAAGCAATAGTGCAGCTCCCACTGCGGTACGTCTGGCAATCGAACGCATGGCCTCTCCTTTTTGATAAGTCCCACAATCATAACTGAAAATGCCAGTTCCAGGAAAAATTGACAGATTTGTGCCATTCCGTGAACGATCGACGCGTCGTGATTAGGTGAACCCCTTCTCGTTATGGCAAAATAAGCCAATACAGAACCAGCATTATCTGGAGAATTTCATGCAGCTTAAACGTGTGGCAGAAGCCAAACTGCCGAACCCCATGGGGCGATTTCCTGATGGTGGGATTTGAAGAACTGGCAACCGGACACGATCATGTCGCGCTAGTCTATGGCGATATTTCCGGGCATACCCCGGTACTTGCGCGCGTCCATTCCGAATGTCTGACCGGTGACGCCTGTTCAGCTTGCGCTGCGATTGTGGCTTCCAGCTCGAAGCGGCATTGACGCAAATTGCCGAGGAAGGCCGTGGTATTTTGCTGTATCACCGTCAGGAAGGTCGTAACATTGGTCTGCTGAATAAAATCCGCGCTTACGCACTGCAGGATCAAGGTTACGATACTGTAGAGGCTAACCACCAGTTAGGCTTCGCCGCTGATGAGCGCGACTTCACTCTTTGCGCTGATATGTTCAAACTCCTTGGCGTCAATGAAGTCCGCTTGTTAACCAATAACCCGAAAAAAGTCGAAATTCTGACCGAAGCAGGGATTAATATTGTTGAACGCGTACCATTGATTGTAGGTCGTAACCCCAATAACGAACATTATCTCGATACCAAAGCCGAGAAAATGGGCCATTTGCTGAACAAATAACCCTCTTGCATTGTGTAATTCATTTGCTTGCCGGAAGCAAAATAACCGGCAAGCAAATACTTGTTACTTCAACATATTACGAATGACATAATGCAAAATGCCGTCGTTCTGGTAGTAGGTCAACTCCGTCGCGGTGTCGATACGACAACGGCAGGTACGACTTCCTGGCTACCATCCGCGCGCGTAAGCGTCACCGGAACCGTCGCGCCGGGTTGTAGATTTTGCAGATCGCCAATATCAATCTTCTCTTCCCCGGTTAGCCCTAACGTTTTACGCGTTACGCCTTGCGGAAATTCCAGCGGCAGGATGCCCATGCCAATTAAATTCGAACGGTGAATTCGTTCAAACGATTCGGCAATCACCACACGAATACCAAGCAGACGCGGACCTTTTGCCGCCCAGTCACGGCTGGAGCCTGATCCATACTCTTTCCCGGCAATCACCGCCAGCGGCGTTTGCTCCTGCTTATAGCGCATCGCAGCATCATAAATAGAGACTACGTCGCTGTCAGGTAAATGCCGCGTCATCCCCCCTTCAACGCCAGGCACCATTTCATTACGGATGCGAATATTGGCGAAGGTGCCGCGCATCATCACTTCATGGTTACCACGCCGCGAACCGTAGGAGTTAAAGTCTTTTCGCTCAACACCCCGACCTTGTAGATATCGACCGCTGGGCTGTCGGGCTTAATACTGCCCGCCGGAGAGATATGGTCAGTGGTGACTGAATCCCCCAGCATTGCGAGGATCCGCGCACCGTGAATATCTTCCACAGGTGCTGGTGTTGCCTGCATTTCATCAAAGAAAGGCGATAAGCGAATATAGGTTGAATCCTCCTGCCAACCGTAGGTATCGGATCGTGTGACGTTAATTTCCTTCACTCTGCTGTGCCTTCAAAAACTTCTGCGTACTCTTTACGGAACATTTCTGTGGAGACTTGTTCTACCGCACGGGCAATTTCTTGTGCCGATGGCCAGATATCTTTCAGATAAACCGGGTCGCCTTTACGATCATGACCAATAGGCTCAGCAGCCAGGTTGATATTCATATTTCCCGCCAGCGCATAGGCAACCACCAGCGGCGGCGAGGCCAGCCAGTTGGTTTTAACCAGCGGATGGATACGGCCTTCAAAGTTACGGTTGCCGGACAGCACCGCACCGACGGTTAAATCGCCTTTTTTGATTGCCGTTTCGATAGGATCGGGCAGTGGCCCAGAGTTACCAATACAGGTGGTACAACCGTATCCCACAAGGTTAAATCCCAGTTCGTCGAGATACGGTGTCAGTTTCGCTTTTGCCAGATAATCAGAAACGACTTTCGAACCGGTGCCAGCGACGCTTTGACCCACGGTTGCCGCTTGAGGCCCAGAGTTACGGCTTTTTTCGCCAGCAAGCCTGCAGCCATCAGCACACTTGGTTAGAGGTGTTGGTGCACGAGGTTATCGCAGCAATGACCACAGCGCCATCAGGTAACTGATACTGATGTCCGTTCATAACATAATCGACCGGCTGGCGATCTTTATGCGTGGCATTCACTTCCAGTTCGTTACTGGCGGCAAATGCTTTTGGTACATCGGGCAGTGCAACGCGATCCTGTGGGCGTTTTGGCCCTGCCAGGCTCGCTTCAACGTCATTCATATCCAGTTCTAACGTACTGGTAAAAATCGGTTCATCTCCCGGGTTACGCCACATGCCCTGCGCTTTGGCATATTTTTCGACCAACTCGACCTGATCTTCGCTGCGCCCGCTTAAACGCATGTAATCGAGGGTTACAGCATCGATTGGGAAGAAGCCACAGGTGGCACCATATTCTGGCGACATATTGGCAATGGTGGCGCGATCCGCCAACGGTAGTGAATCCAGACCATCACCATAAAATTCGACGAATTTCCCCACCACGCCATGTTTGCGCAGCATTTGGGTAACAGTGAGAACCAGGTCTGTGGCGGTAATACCTTCACGTAATTTTCCGGTAAGTTTAAAGCCCACTACGTCCGGGATAAGCATGGAAACCGGCTGGCCTAACATTGCGGCTTCTGCTTCGATGCCACCAAGCCCCACCCCAGCACGCCAAGGCCGTTGATCATGGTGGTGTGCGAGTCAGTACCAACGAGTGTATCCGGATAAGCAATCCATTCACCGTCCTGCAATTCACTCCACACTGCTTTGCCGAGATATTCGAGGTTAACCTGATGGCAAATGCCTGTGCCTGGCGGCACGACGCTAAACCGACTGAACGCTTGCTTTCCCCATTTCAGGAACACATAACGTTCGTGGTTGCGCTCCATTTCCAGGCGTACGTTTTCTTCAAATGCCTCATCATCACCAAAACGATCGACGGTCACCGAGTGGTCAATGACCAGGTCGACCGGTGAGAGCGGATTAACCTTTGCAGTATCGCCGCCGAGGCGTTTAACCGCTTCGCGCATTGCAGCGAGATCAACAACGGCAGGTACGCCGGTAAAGTCCTGCATCAGCACCCTTGCCGGGCGGTAGGCAATTTCACGGTCAGCATGGGCATTTTTCAGCCATCCCGCCAGCGCGTGGATATCCTCTTCGGTAACCGAGTTACCATCCTGCCAGCGCAGCAGGTTTTCGAGCAAAACTTTGAGTGACTTGGGTAGACGGGTGATATCGCCCAGTGATTTAGCAGCAAGCGGCAGGCTGTAGTAGTGGTAAGTTTTATCTTTGGCCTGCAACGTGTCCTTACTGGCTTCTCGTAGGGTTGACGACATAGCTCCTCCTTAATGACAGGGTTGCGAAGCCCTGATTCTCTTCAGGGTGAATATTAAAGATAACACAAACATCGCGTAACGATTTGATAACAACCCAAATTGATAAAAGAGGAGAAACCTTGTGGCAAAGCAAATGACAACCCCGCCGCAGCGGGGTCAAGGATCAGTGAGTAATGATCCAGAGGAGTTCGGCCAGAAGAGCATTGACAGAGAAAACGCGCCCATCCAGGACCAATATTTCATATTTGTGTTGATCATAGGCTACACCCTTAACGGTTATTACTTTGTGTTGAGATAACTCAACCTGTTATTGCTGCGGTGTATTAAAAGCCTGTAATTCATTAAAAGGTGATGCTGCCAACTTACTGATTTAGTGTATGATGGTGTTTTTGAGGTGCTCCAGTGGCTTCTGTTTCTATCAGCTGTCCTCCTGTTCAGCTACTGACGGGGTGGTGCGTAACGGCAAAAAGCA
>ENA-OQIG01001118-OQIG01001118.1-human-gut-metagenome-genome-assembly--contig:-NODE-1118-length-12636-cov-1.547206_pt1 | contig 12636 bp, 17 predicted proteins | sample MGYA00242576_ERZ504741 | MGnify/ENA primary metagenome ERZ504741 (study PRJEB26092, sample SAMD00036436) | human gut metagenome | host: Homo sapiens | study: EMG produced TPA metagenomics assembly of... | reverse complement strand
GGACGCAGCATCACGATCCCCCGCCTGCCCAATGAGACCAGTTATGCTGTTACGGCACCGGACTGCATCGTTCCGGTAGCTCCCGCATTTCCAGTATTTACTTATGCACGTGGCAATCAGTCGGCAGGCATTGCTTACAAAGGAGCAGACTATCGCACCTTCGTACTCGGCTTTCCTTTCGAAAGCATTCAGTCGGAAACAGATCGCGCCAGCATTATGGCCGGGATACTAGGTTTCTTTACTCAGAAATAAAGTACTCACGGATATAAGATTTATTTTCTGAAAGCCCGGATAAAAATATCCGGGCTTTTTTAATTCGTTTTTCATTTTAAATTCTATCTTTGCTCCTAGTAATAACCCTTAAAACTAAAAAACGATGTATACTATACAAGCAAACCCCCAGCGGTACACGCAGCATAGAGGTGTCCAGCGAAAATCTGAAAACAATCGAGAAATATGCCTTATTCCGCCATCTCATCGATAGTACCGGAATTGTAGACGAACCCGTACTGGATAAACTGAAACTAAATATTCGTTCCCTGATTGCCAGTCAGGAAGAGGACAGTAAAGAATTGCTGGATCTTTGCATAGATGTTATTTATCACAATAACATGAAAGCATTCGGCCTGCAACAACTCATCAAGCTCTATCTCACCTGGCTTTCCACTCAGGATGCGGAAGAGGAGGAAGAATAATGATTACGGTAGATACCTGCGGAACAACAGCTTACAGTCCTTTGATTCCTGCAATCAAAGCTATATGCGAGGCTCCTTTCGGTGAAACGCTCGAAATTATCATGAATCATGCAGATGCTTTCCAAGACTTAAAGGAATATCTTTCCGAGCAAAGCATCGGTTTTCGTGAAATCTATGACGGAGAGCAAATGACATTGCAATTTACAATCAATGAGAAGTTTTAAAAAAACATCTTAATGATTGAAGTTAAACATCCCAATGAATAAAAAAATCATTGGGATGTTTTTATTATCCGTATCTTTGCGGCATGAAAGAATATCGATTGACCGATTGGTTACCTACCACCAAGAAAGAAGTGGAACTCCGCGGATGGGATGAACTGGATGTCATTCTTTTCAGCGTGATGCTTACGTAGACCATCCCTCATTTGGCGCTGCGTCATCGGACGTATCCTCGAAGCGGAAGGTTTGAAAGTTGCGATCATCCCCCAGCCCAACTGGCGTGATGACCTGCGTGACTTCAGAAAGCTGGGTCGTCCCCGATTATTCTTCGGCATCTCTGCCGGAAGTATGGACTCGATGGTTAACAAATACACTGCCAACAAGCGTCTGCGCAGTGAGGATGCGTACACTCCGGACGGCCGTCCGGATATGCGTCCGGAGTATCCTTCCATCGTATACAGTCAGATTCTAAAAAGACTCTATCCGGACGTTCCTGTTATATTAGGAAGTATTGAAGCGAGTTTGCGCCGTCTGAGTCATTATGATTACTGGCAGGATAAAGTTCAGAAAAGTATCTTATGCGATAGTGGCGCAGACTTGCTGATCTATGGTATGGGAGAAAAGCCGATTGTAGAACTAACCCGGAAAATGAAGGAACTGCTTCCTGCGGAGGATGCTTCATTGACAGCCGGTGAACTCAAGAAAATAGCGGGAACTATCCCTCAGACAGCCTATCTCTGCCGTGCGACAGAGTGGACTCCTGCCGCAGACGATATTCAGCTTTACTCACATGAAGAGTGTCTGGCTGACAAAAAGAAACAGGCCAGCAATTTCCGGCACATCGAAGAAGAATCCAATAAATATGCGGCTTCCCGTATCACACAAGAGGTAGATAATAAAGTGGTCGTTGTCAATCCTCCTTATCCTCCGATGAGCCAGGAAGAGCTTGACCATTCGTACGATCTGCCCTATACCCGCCTTCCCCATCCTAAATACAAAGGAAAGCGGATTCCCGCATATGATATGATAAAGTTCTCCGTCAACATCCATCGGGGATGCTTCGGCGGTTGTGCATTCTGCACCATTTCCGCACATCAAGGGAAGTTTATCGTCAGCCGCAGCAAGAAGTCTATATTGAATGAAGTAAAGGAGGTGATGCAGTTGCCCGACTTCAAAGGTATTTAAGTGACCTTGGAGGGCCTTCCGCCAATATGTATCAGATGAAGGGTAAAGATGAAGCAATATGCAAAAAGTGCAAACGCCCGTCATGTATTCATCCCAAAGTATGCCCGAATCTTAATTCGGACCATCGCCCGTTATTGGACATATACAAAGCGGTAGATGCCATCCCCGGCATAAAAAAATCATTTATCGGCAGTGGAGTGCGCTACGACTTATTGCTCCATCAGAGTAAAGACGCCGCCACCAATCGCAGCACGGCTGAATACACACGCGAGTTGATTGTCAATCATGTGAGCGGACGATTGAAAGTAGCTCCAGAGCATACCAGCGACCGGGTGTTATCCATCATGCGCAAACCTTCATTCGAACAGTTTGAAACTTTCAAAAAAATATTTGACCGTATCAACCGGGAAGAGAATCTGCGTCAGCAACTTATACCGTACTTTATCTCTTCACACCCCGGCTGCAAGGAAGAAGACATGGCGGAACTGGCTGTTATCACCAAACGGCTGGACTTTCATCTGGAGCAAGTACAGGACTTTACCCCTACTCCGATGACTGTAGCCACCGAAGCATGGTACAGCGGATTTCATCCCTATACACTGGAGCCTGTATTCAGTGCCAAAACACAACGGGAGAAACTGGCACAACGACAATTCTTCTTCTGGTATAAGCCGGAAGAACGAAAGAATATTCTGAATGAGTTAAGACGTATCGGCCGACAGGATCTGATAGACAAGTTATACGGAAAGAGAAACAAATGAAACCATTAAAACGGCTTCCCTATTGACTTAGCCTTTTAAATTTCGTATATTTGTAGAAACAAATCCGGAATTAAAAGCATGAAACGTACAAATATAAAGACATAAAGATATAATTTACATGTATGAGAGTACATTGTAAGGAGTAAGAATGGGGTGAAGTCCGCAAGGATTTCACCCCATTTTGTTTAATTAATTCCTCTCATTCCGAAGAATTTGGCAAAATATAGTTTATAATAAACTTGGGACCCGTTTATAATAAACGTCCTCACTATTTATTATAAACGTGATGCGAGTTTATGAAGTAACTTGTATAAGAAAGAGAAAAACAAAAATCACAGATGACAGAGAAAAGGCATCAGACGAAAATATATTCATACATTTATAATGAACAATATACTTTTACTAATACCTTCCTGTTCTCTTTCCAATCATGATAAATAAATCATGGAGCAGCCTTTTCAGAAAGAGGTGTCGAATTAAAATTTATATCCTTTGTCGGAGTGATGGTATTGGTAGCTAACTCATAGACGAAATACATGGAAAGAGCTGTAGAATATACAGCGAACTTAGTACTACCGGTTTTATTATAATATAATCTAAATGTACAAATATCAGTAGCTGAAATGAATGGTTCATACTTCAAATGCGAATGAATAGGAAAAGCAATCATCGGCATTCGTTCTGTAGCTTCCACCGGAATAAGTCCAGAATGAAATTTCTTCCACGATTGAATTTCTCCTTCTTTATTAGCAATAAATAAGTAATCATTGCCGAAAGGTATGGCACGCCCTTTAGATACTCCTGAAATAGCATAAAATTTATATCCATCTGCAAATGGTATGAGATCCCAATTCAGAGGATAATTATCGTAGCGATAAATTGGATATTTTTCATGATCAGCAAGTTCACTCCGTATCTTTTCTTTTATCTTAGCCAAAAGTATTTCCTGTTCTGTTAAGTTCCTGCGGGTAGTCACTTCCGAACATGGAGCTGATTCATTAAGGAAAGTTGCCTCATAGATACAATAAGACTGCTTATCAATAGCAACACATTTAATAGAATCGCCTTGATGGTAAGTCAGAATATTCTGAATTGTTTCAATTAACCCCGGTTTGGCAAAGATCATATCAGTGAAATTCCAGACAGCCGTTTCATATCTGTACAAAGTATTAGCTTCTTCTACAATAGAATCACATTTCTGTTTTAGTTCAGCTCCGTATAACTCTCTTGCGAATACACCGTTAACCACGATGATAATAGGACGATCAATGTCAGCATGTTTTTCATATTCATTATTTTTAGATTTTAAATGGCTCTTACTTGTTCTTATCTGTGTCTTTAGATCAAAGATAAGCATTTTTGAATATAAAAACAAACATTGCTCCTATTATTTATCAATTAATGATCATCCAGTTCTTTCACCGGCAACGCTACAATCTCCTGCAACACACTAACGGCAGTTTCCACATTAGTCACATCCTTTATCAGCATACTCCGTCGGCCGTTCTGCTCACGCAGGTCACAGCGCCGGGTATATTTCATCATGTAATCTATCATTTTGCCAAACGCCTGACTCTGATAGAACGGACTATCCGCATTGGAGACAAAGAATAGCGTCATACGTCCGCCCTTCAAGAAGACTTTCTCCACTCCCAATCGCGCCGCCAAGCGACGGAGGGGAACGATGCGAAGCAATTCCTGCGTTTCCGGCGGAACAGGTCCGAAGCGGTCTTCCAGGCGGAAACGGAAGGCATCCACGTCTTTATCCAGCGTCAGTCCGTCCAGTTCGCGGTAAAGCAACATACGCTCGCTGCTGCCCGTCACATAGGTGGCCGGCAACAGAAGTTCAAGATCGCTTTCTATCTGACATTCGTCTACAAATTCTTCTCCACTGATCTGACCTTCTCCCTTTATTTCATCTGCATACAATTCTGCAAACTCATCATTCCTCAGTTCATGAACTGCTTCGGCAAGAATTTTCTGATACGTTTCGTACCCCAGATCGGCAATGAAGCCACTCTGCTCTGCTCCGAGCAGGTTACCGGCTCCACGTATATCCAAATCCTGCATAGCGATATGGATGCCACTCCCCAAATCACTGAAGTTCTCAATCGCCTGCAAGCGTCGTTTTCCTTCTGCCGTCAGACTGCTCAACGGAGGCGCCAGCAGATAACAGAAAGCCTTTTTGTTACTGCGCCCTACACGTCCACGCATCTGATGGAGGTCACTCAGACCAAAGTTCTGCGCTTGGTTGATGATGATCGTATTGGCATTCGGAATATCGATACCGCTCTCTATGATAGTAGTCGCCAAAAGCACATCATAGTCATAATTGACAAAGTCAAAAATGATCTGTTCCAGCTGTGTGGGCTCCATCTGTCCATGCCCGATGGCAACACGGCAATCGGGAATATGACGTTCGATCATCGCTTTCAGTTCCGGAAGGTTCGCAATCCGGTTGTTGACAAAGAAAACCTGACCGTTGCGGCTCATCTCAAAATTAATCGCGTCCGTAATCACTTCCTCATTAAAGGTATGTACTTCTGTCTGAATCGGATAGCGGTTAGGCGGAGGCGTAGAGATTACACTCAGGTCGCGGGCTCCCATCAGCGAGAACTGAAGCGTACGTGGAATCGGTGTGGCAGTCATGGTCAATGTATCCACATTCACCTTTAGCTGTCGCAGCTTCTCCTTCACAGAGACTCCGAATTTCTGCTCTTCATCAATGATCAGCAAGCCTAAATCTTTAAACTGAACATCTTTCCCCAAAATACGGTGGGTGCCGATAAGAATACTGACTTCTCCTTCCCTCAGTCCTTTCAATACAGCTTTGGACTGAGCTGCCGTACGGGCACGGCTCAAATATTCTACGGCAGGCAGATCTTCAACAGTTCGCGGAATGTCTGGAAATGCTGATAGGCAAGAACGGTTGTCGGCACAAGGACCGCCACCTGTTTATTATCGGCTACGGCTTTAAACGCCGCACGGATCGCTACTTCTGTCTTTCCAAAACCCACATCTCCGCACACCAAGCATCATCGGACGGTCGCTTTCCATATCGGCCTTCACCTCCATCGTTGCCTTACTTTGGTCGGGCGTATCTTCATAGATAAAGGAGGCTTCCAGTTCATGCTGCAAGAAGCTGTCAGGGCTGTAAGAGAAACCCTTTTCCTGACGGCGCTGCGAATATAGTTTAATGAGGTCGCGAGCAATATCTTTAATTTTCGCCTTCGTACGGTCTTTCAGTTTCTCCCAGGCACCGGTACCCAGTTTGTTCAGTCGCGGAGCTTCTCCGTCCTTACCTTTATATTTGGAAACTTTATGAAGGGAATGAATGGAAACGAACACGACATCCTCATTCTGAAAGACAAGTTTCAGCACTTCCTGCGTAGTATCTCCATTCGGAATGCGTACCAAACCGGAGAAACGACCGATACCATGATCCGTGTGAACCACATAATCTCCCGGAGTAACTGATTCAATTCTTTGAGGGACAGAGCGACCTTACCCGAACGGGCCTTGTCACTTTTCAAGTTGTACTTATGGAAACGGTCGAACAGCTGATGATCCGTAAAAATACACAGATGCAGCGTATGATCCACAAAGCCTTCATGTATCGTACGTACTACAGGAGTAAACTGAATCTTATCTCCCCGGTCTTCAAAGATGGCTCTGATACGGTCGGTCTGCTTAGTGCTGTCACTACAGATATAAAGTGAATATCCCTGTTCAAGATAGTCCTTGAAAGAACCGGCCACCAGATCAAAGTTCTTATGAAAAATAGGTTGTACGGAAGTATGGAAAGAGATCTTTGCATCCGGCGTACCAGTCGGTTTATTCCCAAACTCCATCCGGCGGAAATCGAGGGCACGTACCGTAAATTCACTGCCATCAATCAGCTTGCCCTCCAGCGTGATACCGCCATTTTCTTCGGCTTCCTGTACGGCAATAGCCTGTGGCGTCAAAGCCTCATCGTGCACTACCTGGATACGCTCGCGCAACCAAAGGAAGTCACGCATTGCCAAAACGGTTTCTTTAGGAATGAAATCAAGAAAAGAAGTTGTCACATCTCCCGTCACTGCCAGGTCAGGGACTATAGCCACTCCCTCTTTCCTCTCACGGGACAACTGCGACTCTACTTCAAATGTACGGATACTCTCTACTTCGTCACCGAAAAAGTCAATACGATAAGGATATTCCGAAGCAAACGAAAAGACGTCAATAATACTACCCCGAACGGCATATTGTCCCGGCTCGTACACATAATCCACATATTCGAAACCGTAGCATATGCAGCATGTCTGTGATAAAGGTCGTGTCCAGCTTCTCTCCCACATTCAGTTTCAAGGTCTTATCGCTCAACTCCTTGCGGGATACCACTTTCTCCGCTAGCGCATCCGGATAGGTAACGATGCACAAACCTTCTTCTCCTTTCTGCAACCGGCTCAGTACTTCTGTACGCAGAATCTCGTTGGCCGCATCCTTTTGTCCGTACTTGATGGAACGGCGGAATGAAGACGGGAAGAACAACACTTTCTCTGTTCCCAGCACTTGTGTCAGGTCATGATAAAAATAGCCCGCCTCTTCCAGATCGCCCAGTACAAAGACAAACGGACACACATCTTGTTTCACCAATACAGAAGAGAAAAGAGAAGCGGAAGAAGCACATAAGCCCCCGCAAAAAATAGTTTGAACGGACGCATCCTTCAGCAGTCGTTCCATGACTGCTGTATTAGGATGAGCGGCATATTGTTGTTGCAACTCAGTTATTGTCATAGCTATAAAAATTTCACCGCAAAAGTACGAAAAAAAGAACCGGGATTGATATAGTCACACCGAAGTTTTCTTCTTCAAGATTGTTTCAAGCCTTGAAACTATTGGTTTCAAACAATGAAACTAAAAGTTTCAAGCATGAAACCAATAGTTTCACACCGGGGAACAAATACAAACGCGTTAAATTATCCTTAGTCCCTCTATAACTAAAGGAAAAGCGCTACATTTGTCTTAAAAATAGGACTTCTATGCAATTATCAGATAGCATCGTTATTATCCCGACCTATAATGAACGGGAGAACATAGAAAATATCATCCGTGCCGTTTTCGGTTTAGACAAGGTATTCCATATACTGGTTATAGAAGACGGATCTCCGGACGGCACTGCAAGCATTGTGAAAACTTTGCAAACAGGAATTCCCCGAACGCCTCTTTATGATCGAGCGCAAAGGGAAGTTAGGATTGGGTACTGCTTACATCGCAGGATTCAAGTGGGCGTTGGAGCACGCATACGAATATATCTTCGAGATGGATGCCGATTTCAGCCATAACCCGAATGATCTGCCCCGTTTGTACGCAGCTTGTGCAAAAGAAGGAGGAGACGTATCTGTCGGCTCCCGTTATGTAAGTGGTGTGAATGTAGTCAACTGGCCGATGGGACGGGTGCTGATGTCTTATTTTGCCTCCAAGTACGTCCGCTTCATTACCGGTATTCCGGTGCATGATACGACTGCCGGATTTGTATGCTACCGCCGTCAGGTGCTGGAAACAATCGATCTGGACCATGTTCGCTTCAAAGGATATGCTTTTCAGATCGAGATGAAGTTCACTGCTTACAAATGCGGATTCAAAATCATAGAAGTCCCCGTCATCTTCATTAACCGTGAGTTGGGAACTTCCAAGATGAACAGCAGTATCTTTGGAGAAGCCATATTCGGAGTGATCAAGTTAAAAATAAATAGTTGGTTCCATAAATTCCCGCAAAAGAAATGAAACGTATACTGATAAAAAAACGCCGTAATTGTCAACGAAGGAAGAAAAGTTCCGGGATCTGTTGTTATTGAAGGTGAGAAGATTGCTGAGATCTTAGTTGACGGACAAGAGGCTGCCATGCCTTGTGACGAAACGATTGACGCATCCGGCTGTTATCTTTTGCCGGGAGCTATTGACGAGCACGTACATTTCCGCGATCCGGGGCTGACTCATAAAGCAGATATCACAACGGAAAGCCATGCCGCGGCAGCCGGAGGAGTTACCTCGATTATGGATATGCCGAACACAAATCCTCAGACCACAACTTTGGAGGCGCTGAATGACAAACTGGCTTTGCTGGACGGAAAAATCATCTGTCAACTTCTCCTGTTATTTCGGAGCGACTAACAATAATTATCCGTTATTCAGTCAGCTGGACAAAAACCGGGTATGTGGGGTGAAGTTATTTATGGGTTCCAGTACGGGAAATATGCTGGTAGACCGGATGGCAAGTCTGCGCAATATCTTCGGAGGTACGGATTACTGATTGCAGCACACTGTGAAGATCAGGGAATCATCAAAGAGAATACGGATAAATATAAAAAAGAATACGGTGACGATGTACCTTTGTCACTTCATCCGGTCATCCGCTCGGAAGAGGCTTGCTACCGTTCTTCCGCTTTGGCGGTACAATTGGCACGCGAGACCAATGCGCGTCTGCATATTATGCATATTTCTACTGCCAGAGAACTGAGTTTATTCTCCAAAGCACCTTTGGCAGAGAAGCGTATTACTGCCGAAGCGTGTGTGTCTCATCTAATTTTTACCGAAGAAGATTATCAGACCTTAGGAGCGCGCATCAAATGTAATCCTGCCATCAAAACGGCAGAAGACCGGAAGGCTTTGCAGGAGGCAGTCAACAGCGGCCTGATCGACGCTATTGCGACCGACCATGCTCCGCACTGCTTGAGTGAAAAAGAAGGAGGCGCATTAAAAGCCATGTCCGGCATGCCGACCATACAATTCTCTTTGGTCAGTATGCTCGAATTGGCAGACAAGGGTGCTTTCAGCATCGAAAAGGTAGTAGAGAAGATGTCTCATGCTCCTGCACAAATGTATGAGATATGTAATCGCGGATTTATCCGGAAGGATATCAGGCGGATCTGGTTTTCGGTTCGTCCGACAGTGCGTGGACTGTTACCACAGACTGCATCCTGAGCAAATGTAAATGGAGCCCGCTGGAAGGTCATACTTTCCACTGGAAAGTAGAAAAAACATTTGTGAACGGTCATCTGTTATATGATAACGGAACCATTGACGAGAATTATCGTGGACAGGAGTTAAGATTCAGATAAACAGCAACTCGTCACTTATAAACATATGATTTTATCTTATAAGATACATAACGTCGCCCCTACATCAATTGGATTTACTTTTTCCATGCATGGGGATTCCAACCTCGTTTCGCAGCGATCGCCAACATTCACGGTTGCGATGTCTGTCGTGCCTCGTGGCTGACTACTTTTCCGGAAGAAGACCGCAACAAGGCTTCCGAAGCTATGCAACTGTTTAAGGAAGCCAACCGGATGCTGGATTTACTTGACAAGGATTATGAAGTGAGAACTATCTTCAAACTTTGCAAAGCAAACTCGGACGGAGATAACCTGGTGATTGAAAAAGAAACCGATCAATTCCTAGTTTTCCCTTTGCTCCGCCAGCAGACGCCTAAACGGGACGGAAGTCCGTTCTTTTGTCTGAGTGACTTTATCCGTCCTCTTTCTTCCGGCATTCCGGATACAATAGGTGCCTTTGCTTCTTGCATAGATGCAGATATGGAAGGCCTGTACGAGCAAGATCCCTACAAGCATTTACTCGTCCAGACTCTTTCCGACCGTCTGGCAGAAGCTGCTACGGAAAAGATGCACGAATATGTACGCAAAGAAGCGTGGGGATACGCCAAAGATGAAATTCTGTCAATGCCCGATCTGTTGGTCGAGAAATATCAAGGGATTCGCCCTGCCGTAGGCTACCCGTCCCTGCCCGATCAATCCATCAATTTCCTGTTGGACGAACTGCTGGATATGAAACAGATAGGAATCACGCTGACCGAGAATGGTGCCATGTACTCATGCTTCGGTCTGCGGACTGATGTTTGCCCATCCGGCTGCCGAATACTTCTCTGTCGGAAAGATAGGAGAAGACCAGCTCGAAGACTATGCCCGCCGTCGGGGAAAAAGTACGGAGGAAATGCGAAAATTCCTGGCTGCCAATCTGCAATAACTTTCGTTTACTTGTGATTTTTCTCCTTTTCGCACGACTAACTAACCAGAAAAGTAACCCATTTAATTCATGAGAGAACGAACAACAGAGGCAACCAACCCTATTGAACAGGAGTTCTTATCGGTCATCCGCGAATATGAACGGGTGATCTACAAGGTATGTTACTTATATACCAATCCTAACGCCCCGCTCAATGACCTCTATCAGGATGTGATACTCAACCTCTGGAAAGCTATCCCAAGTTCAGAAGAGAATGCAAAATGTCCACATGGATTTACCGCATCGCCCTGAACACGTGTATCAGCTTTTTCCGCAAAGAAAAGAATGTACCGGAAATCGTTACCCTCACCCGCGAAGCGGACTGGATAATAGAGGAACATGACTCGATCCACGAAATGCTGAGGCAACTTTATCAAATGATCAATCAACTGGGACAACTCGACAAATCAATTATCCTGCTTTATCTTGAAGATAAAAGTTACGAAGATATTGCGGAGATCACCGGACTGACGGTGACAAATGTGGCTACCAAACTGAGCCGTATCAAAGACAAACTAAAAAAAAATGAAAAAGGAGTAATCATATATGGAACTGGAAGAACTGAAAAAATCATGGAATGCCCTGGATGAGCACTTAAAAGATAAGGAGCTGATCAAAGAGGAAGAACTTGGCAAACTGATAGGACATGCAGACAAAGGTATCCATGCCATTGCCCGGCTGAATATCAAACTCATCCTGATTTCTTTGCCGGTATTGGTCTTATTCCTGCTGGAAGTCCTGTTGCACGGCAGACTGAATCCGATCTATATCATTATCATTCTATCGTGGATTCCCGCACTATACTGGGACATCACCACCACCCGTTTTCTACAACAGACGAAAGTGGACGAAATGCCTCTGATAGAAGTGATCAGCCGTGTCAACCGTATCCATCGGTGGATGATCCGGGAACGTCTGATTGCCACTGCTTTCCTCCTTATACTGGCGGTACTCTCATTTATTTATTGGCAGATATGGCAATATGGGATAGCCATCATTCTATTTTTTATCCTGCTTTGGGGAGCTGGCCTGGGGCTGATCTTGTGGATTTATCGCAAGAAATTCCTGAACCGTATTCAGGAAATCAAGAAGAACCTGACGAACTTAAAATCATAGACAGTTGACCAGAGTCAGCTGCTTCGCCTATTTCAACTAAAAATTTAATATCCGTGCTGTTATGTTGCAACGCCTATTTATATTTTTACTTATTTTCCTTATTCTACCGGACATTTATCTGTATCTCAGATTTATCGTTCATCTGACGGCAAAACGCTGGCTGAGAATCCTCTACTGGCTGCCTGCTTTCCTGCTATCCGCAGGATTACTTTATCTGGTTTACTTCTCCAATAACGCCTTTGCCGAACGCCATACACAGGCTATTGGATGGTTTTCCATCTTTTTCTTCCTGTTTACGGCTCCTAAACTATTGCTGTCTCTCTGCACGATTATCGGGGTACCTTTCCACAAATGGCTACGGTGGCCCCGAACTCCCTTTATCTGTACCGGACTGACATTAGCCGTGATTTCTATCGTAATGATCATCTACGGGTCTTTTATCGGACGCACGCAGTTGACGTCAAAGAGGTAACTTATTCCTCGCCCAAGCTTCCATCGGCTTTCGATGGATACCGTATTGTTCAGCTGTCGGATATTCACATCGGAAGTTGGCAGGGAAATGCTTCCGCTATTCAGAAGTTAGTAAAACTGGTG
>ENA-OQIG01001117-OQIG01001117.1-human-gut-metagenome-genome-assembly--contig:-NODE-1117-length-12640-cov-3.086470_pt1 | contig 12640 bp, 14 predicted proteins | sample MGYA00242576_ERZ504741 | MGnify/ENA primary metagenome ERZ504741 (study PRJEB26092, sample SAMD00036436) | human gut metagenome | host: Homo sapiens | study: EMG produced TPA metagenomics assembly of... | reverse complement strand
GCCGCACTGGCAGGGGCAAAATACGTTGCTCCGTATGTTAACCGCGTAGATGCCCAAGGCGGAGACGGCATTCGTACGGTTCAGGAGCTGCAAGCACTGTTAGAAATGCACGCGCCAGAAGCATGGTGCTGGCAGCCAGCTTTAAAACGCCGCGTCAGGCGCTGGACTGTTTACTGGCAGGATGTGAATCCATCACCCTGCCCTTAGATGTAGCGCAACAAATGCTCAACACCCCTGCGTAGAGTCAGCTATAGAGAAGTTCGAACACGACTGGAATGCCGCATTTGGCACTACTCATCTCTAAAGGAGCAATTATGGACCGCATTATTCAATCACCGGGTAAATACATCCAGGGCGCTGATGTGATTAATCGTCTGGGCGAATACCTGAAGCCGCTGGCAGAACGCTGGTTAGTGGTGGGTGACAAATTTGTTTTAGGTTTTGCTCAATCCACTGTCGAGAAAAGCTTTAAAGATGCTGGACTGGTAGTAGAAATTGCGCCGTTTGGCGGTGAATGTTCGCAAAATGAGATCGACCGTCTGCGTGGCATCGCGGAGACTGCGCAGTGTGGCGCAATTCTCGGTATCGGTGGCGGAAAAACCCTCGATACTGCCAAAGCACTGGCACATTTCATGGGTGTTCCGGTAGCGATCGCACCGACTATCGCCTCTACCGATGCACCGTGCAGCGCATTGTCTGTTATCTACACCGATGAGGGTGAGTTTGACCGCTATCTGCTGTTGCCAAATAACCCGAATATGGTCATTGTCGACACCAAAATCGTCGCTGGCGCACCTGCACGTCTGTTAGCGGCGGGTATCGGCGATGCGCTGGCAACCTGGTTTGAAGCGCGTGCCTGCTCTCGTAGCGGCGCGACCACCATGGCGGGCGGCAAGTGCACCCAGGCTGCGCTGGCACTGGCTGAACTGTGCTACAACACCCTGCTGGAAGAAGGCGAAAAAGCGATGCTTGCTGCCGAACAGCATGTAGTGACTCCGGCGCTGGAGCGCGTGATTGAAGCGAACACCTATTTGAGCGGTGTTGGTTTTGAAAGTGGTGGTCTGGCTGCGGCGCACGCAGTGCATAACGGCCTGACCGCTATCCCGGACGCGCATCACTATTATCACGGTGAAAAAGTGGCATTCGGTACGCTGACGCAGCTGGTTCTGGAAAACGCGCCGGTGGAGGAAATCGAAACCGTAGCTGCGCTTAGCCATGCGGTAGGTTTGCCAATAACTCTCGCTCAACTGGATATTAAAGAAGATGTCCCGGCGAAAATGCGAATTGTGGCAGAAGCGGCATGTGCAGAAGGTGAAACCATCCACAACATGCCTGGCGGCGCGACGCCAGATCAGGTTTACGCCGCTCTGCTGGTAGCCGACCAGTACGGTCAGCGTTTCCTGCAAGAGTGGGAATAACCTACTCCAAACTCCCGGCTTGTCCGGGAGTTTGAACGCAAAATTGCCTGATGCGCTACGCTTATCAGGCCTACGCAATCTCTGCAATATATTGAATTTGCGTGCTTTTGTAGGCCGGATAAGGCGTTCACTCCGCATCCGGCACTCTGTGCCAGTAATCTGAAACTCCCACGTTGTTCAGGAATTTTTTATCCGCTTCTGGACATTTTCTCTACAGAACAATCGTTAGCCCGGAAGGTCGAATCTGTGACTCTTATTTTCACGGACGAACCAGATGAAAGCTTCACTGGCGCTGCTCAGCCTGCTAACGGCATTTACCAGCCACTCCTTAAAATCTCCCGCCGTTCCACCAACCGTGGTACAAATCCAGGCCAATACCAACCTTGCCATCGCAGACGGTGCCAGACAGCAAATCGGCAACACGCTATTTTACGATCCGGCGTATGTGCGGCTTACCTATCCTGGCGGTGATGTCCCGCAAGAACGCGGTGTTTGTTCTGATGTGGTGATCCGCGCATTGCGCAGCCAGAAGGTCGATTTGCAGAAACTGGTTCACGAAGATATGGCGAAGAATTTGCTGAGTACCCGCAAAAATGGCAGTTAAAGCGCCCGGACAGCAACATCGATCACCGTCGGGTGCCTAATCTGGAAACCTGGTTTAGCCGCCATGATAAAACACGCCCCACCAGCAAGAACCCCAGTGACTATCAAGCGGGCGATATTGTCTCCTGGCGACTGGATAACGGGCTGGCACATATTGGGTGGTTTCAGATGGCTTCGCCCGCGACGGTACGCCGCTGGTGATACATAACATTGGCGCAGGCGCGCAGGAAGAAGATGTGCTGTTTAACTGGCGGATGGTGGGGCATTATCGTTATTTTGTTAAATAAGAGATCGCCCCACATGAAGAAAAAATTCAGATCCTTTTTACACTGACGGCTTCTTTTTTCTTACGGCTCACCAGCGCCAGTGCCAGCACAATCAGCACAATACCGCTACCTTCAACGGCCCCCGGATTCTCGCCGAGCAGCCACCAGGAAAAGAGTACGCCGCAAACGGGAACGGCCAGTGTGCTTAAGCTGGCAATACTGGCAGGCAAGTTTTTCAATACAAACAACCATAAGCTCCACGCCAGTGCCGTCGCCAGAATCGCACTGTAGCCAGCGCCCAGAACACGGTGGGCTGCCAGTCAATTTCACGTTGCGGCACCAGTAAAGCGACCACACTCATCACCAGCGCCGCATACAGCATCTGCCAGGATGTTAACGACAATAAATCCACGCGCGGATAACGGGCATACAGACGTTTAGCAACAATCGCGCTCGCCCCCCAACTGACGCCGGAGAGGATTGCCAGCATGGCACTTTTCATCGAAGAGAAATCGAGTTGCCACGGCTGCAACACCAAAAATAAGCCGAAAGCGGCAATCAGAATCGCGAAATATTGCCCACGTCGCAGGCGTTCACCGAGAAACAACGCGGCGAAAATCACCACCCAGAACGGCATGGTATAGCTCAGGATCGCCACCTTCCCCGCACCTCCGCTGACCAACGCCACTGCGCCAGACCAACCATCCCGCAGGTTTGTAACAGGGCAATGGCTAAGGTGTATTTAAACGGTGTCGGGCGCATTCCGCGACCACGTAATAAAAGGACGATGAATAAAACGAGAGCGCCGAAAATGCAGCGTAAGGCGGTAAAGTCGAAGGCACCGATGTAACTGGTGACTTGCTTCATGAAAATCCAGCTATAACTCCAGATAAGTGTGAGCACAACCAGGCCACTGATTGCCAGTGGGTTGCTCTTTCCTGAGGCAGACATGAGAGATCCAGTGTGTAGTTTTCGTTCGCCCACTATACGCTGGTAAAGAACGTTCAGCGACTGCCAGCAAGCAGCCGCTGAACGGGGTCAGATTACAGCAGGTCGAAACGGTCGAGGTTCATCACTTTCACCCATGCCGCCACGAAGTCTTTAACAAACTTCTCGTGGGCATCGCTACTGGCGTAAACTTCCGCCACCGCACGCAGGACGGAGTTAGAACCAAACACCAGATCCGCACGGCTGGCCGTAAATTTCACTTCGCCGGTTTCACGGTCACGGCCTTCGAACAGCTCTTTCGATTCGTCGGTCGCTTTCCACTCGTAACGCATATCCAGCAAGTTCACGAAGAAGTCATTGCTCAATACGCCAACGCGGTCAGTGAAGACGCCGTTTTTGCTGCCATCGAAGTTGGCACCCAGTACACGCATGCCGCCCACCAGCGCAGTCATTTCCGGCGCGGTCAGCGTCAGTTGCTGTGCTTTGTCGATCAGCAGTGACTCGGTGGTGGAAACGTCCAGACGAGCGCGATAGTTACGGAAACCGTCAGCAATTGGCTCCAGCAGCTCAAACATCTCAATGTCAGTCTGATCCTGACGCGCATCAACGCGACCCGGCGCAAACGGTACATGAATGCTCAAACCTGCGGCGCTTGCGGCTTTCTCAACACCAACCACACCAGCCAGCACGATGATATCCGCCAGCGAGGCTTTACCAGACTCTTTCTGGATTTTCTCCAGAACAGGCAGAGCACGAACGGCTGCGGCGTTCACATCCCAGTCGCGCTGCGGCATTAATGCCAGACGCGCACCGTTGGCACCACCGCGTTTGTCGCCACCACGGAAGGTAGAAGCAGATGCCCAGGCCACCGATACCAGCTCACTAACAGGCAGACCAGAATCCGCAATCGCGAATTTCAGATCGATAATGTCCTGCTCGGTCGGGTTGTAGATCGGCTGCGGCAGCGGATCTTGCCAGATCAGATCTTCTTTCGGCACTTCCGGCCCGATGTAGCGAGATTTCGGCCCCATATCTCTGTGCGTCAGTTTGAACCAGGCACGGGCAAAGGCTTCGTTGAACGCCTGCGGATCGTTGAGGAAACGACGAGAGATCTTCTCGAACTCAGGATCAAAACGCAGCGTCAGGTCGGTCACCAGCATTGTCGGTTTACGTTTCTTCGACGGATCGAACGGATCCGGGATAATTTCCGGTGCGTCTACCGCTTCGAACTGGATTGCTCCAGCCGGACTGCGGGTCTGTACCCACTCATATTTGAACAGGTTCTCGAAGAAATAGTTGCTCCACTGGGTCGGCGTCTGGGTCCAGACAACTTCCAGACCAGAGGTAATGGCATCTGCGCCAACGCCGCTGCCGTAAGTGCTCGCCCAGCCTAAACCTTGTTCTTCAATCGGTGCAGCTTCTGGATCAGGACCTACATTTGATGTCGGACCGGCACCGTGAGTTTTACCCAGCGTATGACCACCCGCAATCAGCGCCACGGTTTCTTCGTCGTTCATGCCCATGTTGCCGAAGGTCGCGCGGATAGCTGCTGCCGCAGAAAGCGGTTCGCCGCTGTGATCCGGGCCTTCCGGGTTAACGTAAATCAGACCCATCTCGGTTGCACCCAGCGGTGCTTTCGCCAGCGCTTCCGGATGACGGTGAGTCAGCCAGGCTTTTTCATCACCCCAGTTAACATCCAGATCCGGTTCCCAGACGTCTTCACGACCGGCACCAAAACCGAAGGTACGGAAGCCGGAGTTTTCCAGCGCCACGTTACCTGCGAGGATAAACAGGTCGGCCCAGGAGATTTTCTGACCATATTTCTGTTTGATTGGCCACAACAGGCGACGCGCTTTATCGAGGCTTACGTTATCCGGCCAGGAGTTCAGCGGTGCAAAACGTTGCTGACCACGACCCGCGCCACCGCGTCCATCGATTGAACGGTAAGTCCCCGCGCCGTGCCAGGCCATACGAATAAACAGACCGGCGTAGCTGCCCAGTCGGCAGGCCACCACGCTGAGATTCTGTCAGCAGGCTTTCAGATCTTTTTTCAGGCCGTAGTAATCTAATTTGCTGAATTCTTTGCGGTAGTCAAAGTCCTCACCCAGCGGGTTAGAACGATTAGAATGTTGGTTTAACAGGTCAACACGGAGTTGATTTGGCCACCAGTCGCGAGTGGTTGTGCCCGCCCCCGCGCTCTGGTCGTGACCGCCCTGATGGAACGGGCATTTGCCAGTGGCTGTCGTGTTATGAATATCGTCTGACGTGCTCATCAATGTGCTCCCCTCTACAGTGTTACCGTTACGATACACAGCGTTAGAGAGAAGTTATAATTGAATTAATCCACGGATGCGATAGTTGAGATCTTACATATTGTTGGTTAAAGAGATGTAGATCAAATTGATCGTAATTAAGCTTTTTTGATTATGTCGAATTCGGACAACTGCTTTATAAAAAAGGGTTTTAGATTCCTATTCTTCAAGGAAGGAGGGCGAAAACAAAGCTGACAACCTTATTTTTACGCCTCATTTCGAGGCAGCATTTTGTGCTCTGTTTAAAATTTGTGATCACAGTGTGATTTTCACAAAAGCCACACTATTTATAAACCAGGTCGAACACCCAGCGTATGGCAAATCGCGTAACTCATTTCAGCGCGGTTAAGCGTATAGAAGTGGAAATCTTTCACTCCTTCACGCTTAAATACTTCACCATATCCATGGCAATATTCGCGCCCACCAGTTTGCGGGTTTCGGCATCATCATCCAGGCCGTCGAACATTTGCGCCATCCACGCCGGAATACGCACGTTGGTCATATCGGCAAATTTCTTCGCCTGTTTAAAGTTAGATACCGGCAAAATTCCCGGAATAATTTCCACATCAATGCCCGCCGATACACAGCGGTCACGAAAACGCAGGTAGCTTTCGACATCGAAGAAGAACTGAGTAATCGCGCGGTTGGCTCCGGCATCGACTTTGCGTTTCAGATTAAGCAAATCCGCCTGAGCGCTTTTTGCTTCCGGGTGAACTTCCGGATACGCCGCCACGGAGATATCGAAATCTGCCACTTCTTTTAATAGCGTCACCAGGTCAGAAGCATACATTTCTGGCTTACCACTTCCCGGCGGCAGATCGCCACGCAGCGCCACGATATGACGAATACCGTTATTCCAGTAGTCGCGTGCAATGGTGCGCAACTCGTCGGGCGTCGCATCAATGCAAGTAAGATGCGGTGCCGCTTCCAGACCAGTGCGATCTTTAATGCCTTTAATAATGCTGTGCGTACGGTCGCGCTCGCCGGAGTTCGCGCCATAGGTCACCGATACAAACTTCGGTTTCAGGCTGCTAAGGCGATCGATGGAGTTCCACAGGGTCTGCTCCATTTCACTGGTACGCGGCGGGAAAAACTCGAACGAAACGTTAATCTGCCCCTGGACTTCTGCCAGGCTCTGATTCAGGGCATCCCGCTGGCTGGCGTGAAAAAAGCTCATACCTTACCTCATCAATCGCTTGTAGTTATATGTTGTGTTGTGCACATCTATCCGTTTAGACGTCCAGATGTAAAGATGAAGGAAAAGCCGAAGGGCGTCAACCGAAAAATGACCAATGATGGTGAGGAAAAATCAGGGAAGATGAAAAAACTTCAGGATGGTAAGAAAAAGAAAATCCGGTATGCAAAGCAAACCGGACTGCAAATATAAACTAACCATGTACTTATTGCTTCTTGCCGGATACGGCGTAAACGCTTCATCCGGCCTATAACCCTATGATAATTCAATAAATTACATTATAACCCATAGACCCGAAGACATGCGTACCGGACATTATTAGTTTCCTGAAATTACAACAACTGCGCCAGGCGGTTAATATCCGACTGAATCGCCCCTGCGGTGACGTCGCGCCCCGCGCCAGGCCCACGGATCACCAGCGGGTTGTCGCGATACCAGCGGCTTTCGATGGCAAAGACGTTATCGCACGGCAGCAGTGATGCCAGCGGATGGTCTTCACGCACCGCCTCCACGCCCACACGCGCTTTGCCGTTGGCATCGAAACGCGCCACGTAGCGTAGCACCAGCCCATTTCGCGGGCCGCTTCCAGCCGTTGCACCATCTGCTCGTTAAGTTCATCGCCATTTTCAAAGAAATGGTCGATGCTGCCGCCTTCGCAATGAGCAGGCACCAGCGATTCCACACGTACCTGGTCCGGTTCAATGTTGTAACCCGCTTCACGCGCCAGAATTACCAGCTTGCGCATTACGTCTTTGCCGGAGAGGTCGTCACGCGGATCAGGCTCGGTTAAGCCCTGCTGCCACGCCTGATCCACCAGCTCGGTAAACGGCACGCTACCGTCGAATTGCAGGAACAGCCAGGAGAGCGTGCCGGAGAAGATCCCGCTGATCGACAAAATAGTATCGCCGCTGTCGATCAGATCGCGCACGGTGTGGTTGATCGGCAAGCCCGCACCGACGGTGGCATTGTACAGCCAGTGACGCCCGGTTTTTTCGAAGGCGTCGTGGATCTGGCGATATTTATTGCTGTCGCTGGCTCCCGCCAGTTTGTTGGCGCTGATAACGTGGAAACCGTGGCTGGCGAAATCAAGATACTGATCAGCAAGCTGCTGGCTGGCGGTAACGTCCAGCACCACTAAATCATCATACGGATGGGCGCGCATCCACAGGAACAACGACTCTTCATCCTGCTCAACCGCTTCATCGTTGAAGAAGGCTAACGCGCGGCTGGCGTCCAGCCCGTCATAGCTCAACAGGCTGCGGCGGCTGTCCACCACACCTGCCAGCACAAACTCAAAGCCGGTACGTGCCGAAAGCGTGCTCTGCTCACGGGCGAACAGTTCCAGCCAACGGGAACCGATATTGCCCTTACCGAACAATACCAGGCCGATGCGTTTTTCTGCGCGGAAGACGGACTGATGCAGCCCCTGAATCAGGCTTTCGGTCGGGCCGGTGCGCAGTACTGCCACCAGGCTGATGCCGTCATCGGACTGCCAGGTAAATTCGACCGGCTGGCCTTTCAGTTGCTGCCAGAAGCGGTGGCAATGCAGCGGGTTACGGGTGACGCCTGCACCGACCATCGCCACCAGCGCCAGCCCCTGACGCAGGCGCAGTTCGCCAGGTAATCCCGCTTCGTCGAGGATTTTCAGCGCACTGTCGGCCACTTCTGAGGTGTAGCAAAATTGCAGCAACTGGCGATCGTTATGTACGCCAACCGCCAGCGGGCGTACCTGCGCGCGTTTCAGGATTTGGTCGATCTCTTTATGCGCCAGTTTGAAATCCTGACTGGCGGGCACCTGAAACTCAATCAAACAGACATCATCGTGGCTGGTGACAATACGCGCACCAGTACCGGAGGCCAGCACGCGTTCAATGCGCGTGGAACCTTGATCCGGCGTGTAGCTACAGCGCAGTTGCAGGTCGATTTCGCTGCCAGAAACCGGCTGTAAAGTACGGGCGTGAAGAACGGGAGCCGCCAGGCGCGCCAGTTCGCTGGCCTCATCCAGACGCAGCAACGGCAGCAGGCAGGCATCTTTCACTTTACGCGGGTCGGCGCTATATACCCCGGCGACGTCGCTCCAGATGGTTACGCGAGAAACACCCGCCAGCGCACCGATTTGTGTCGCGGAATAGTCGGAACCGTTACGCCCCAGCAGCACCGTTTCACCGGCGTTGTTGCGGCTGATAAATCCGGTCACCACCAGACGTTTGCCGGATGTTGCACCAGCAGCTGTTGCAGCAACGGGTAAGAAAGCCCTTCATCAACCTGCGGTTGTGCGGCGCGTTCAGCGCGTAAAAACTCGCGGGCATCAAGCCAGGCCGCTGGCAGCCCTTGTTGATTAAGTACCGCAGACATCAGGCGTGCCGACCATACTTCCCCGTGGCCCACCACTTCCGCATACACTGCGTCGTTAATACCGCTGTCGAGCAGCGCCGCCAGGCGCTCAAGGTCGCTGACAAAAGCGCTAATGAGGCTATCGGCTTCTTCAGCGGGTAGCAGACCGCTAATCAGATCGCACTGATAGCGACGCAGCGTTTGTTGAACCTGATGCGCAGAGAGACGATCGGTCTGGCTTAGTTTCAACCAGTTAATCAACTGGTTAGTGGTGCTACCGGCAGCGGAAACCACCATCATATCGTCAGGCTGAGAGTACTCCGCCATAATGCCCGCGACACGCAAATAACACTTCACATCAGCCAGACTACTGCCACCAAATTTATGCAGCTGACGACCTTTCGCCCCTGCCTGCGCAATCACACTCATTTTTACCCCTTGTTTGCAGCCCGGAAGCCATTTTCCAGGTCGGCAATTAAATCTTCGCCATCTTCAATACCGGTGGAGATACGCAGCAGCGTCTCGGAGATCCCGGCGGCAGCACGCGCTTCTGGTGCCATGCTGCATGTGTCATGGTTGCGGCGTGAGAGATTAAACTTTCCACTCCCCCTAATGATTCCGCCAGCGTAAACAACGACAGCCGCCCAGGAAACGACGCAGCGTCTGCTCATCGCCATCCAGTTCAAAACTCAACATTGCGCCAAAGCCTTTTTGCTGGCGCGCGGCAATTTCATGCCCCTGATTTTCCGGCAGCGACGGGTGATACAGTTTTTTCACCAACGGCTGGGTTTGCAGATATTTCGCAATCGCCTGCGCGTTGCGCTGGGCCAACTCCATGCGCGGCACCAGCGTTCGCAACCCGCGTAGCAGCAGATAGCTGTCAAACGCGCCGCCCGTCACGCCAATATTGTTTGCCCACCAGGCAAGTTCAGTGACAACGTCCGGGTCTTTAGCAATCACCACGCCAGCCACCACGTCAGAGTGACCGTTCAGATATTTCGTGCATGAATGCAACACCAGATCGGCACCTAATGCCAGCGGATTTTGTAATGCCGGGCTTAAGAAGGTGTTATCCACCACGCTCACCGCCCCGACTTCCCTAGCCAGATGGCAGATTTTCGCAATATCCACGACGCGTAACAATGGATTACTTGGGCTTTCTACCAGTACCAGTTTGGGTTTTTCTGCCAGCGCTGCCCGTAATGCCTGTTCATCGCCTTGATCAACAAACAACACGCGATAGCAACCGCGTTTCGCCAGGCTGTCGAACAGGCGATAGCTACCACCGTAGCAGTCGTGCGGCGCAACCAGCAGATCGCCTGGTTTCAAAAAGACGGTCGTTACCAGGTGAATCGCGGACATGCCGGTATTAGTAAGTACTGCACCAGCACCGCCTTCCAGTTCTGCCAGCGCACGCTGAACCACATCGCGCGTTGGGTTGCCGCGACGCGAGTAATCATGCGCGCGCGGTTCATTAAATCCGGTAAAGTTATAGGTACTGGAAAGATGGATCGGTGGGACAACGCAACCATACTGTTCGTCGTCATTTAACCCGCTACGCACTGCGATGGTGGCCTGTTTACGCGTCATGTGATGAAGTTCCCTGGCTTGGTCGGTGAAATGTCAGGCACCAGAGTAAACATTGTGTTAATGGACGTCAATACATCTGGACATCTAACTTCTTTGCGTATAGATTGAGCAAATCCCAAATAGCCGTTAAAATTATATGCATTATCACGCCGACAGGTGCATTACACGATGTCACGGTAACGCCTGTACGGTAAACTATGCGGGTTTACGGTCAGTACCCACATAAATTGTGTGGTCTGGTCTCAATTTATTGACGAAGAGGATTAAGTATCTCATGGCTGAATGGAGCGGCGAATATATCAGCCCATACGCTGAGCACGGCAAGAAGAGTGAACAAGTCAAAAAGATTACGGTTTCCATTCCTCTTAAGGTGTTAAAAATCCTCACCGATGAACGCACGCGTCGTCAGGTGAACAACCTGCGTCACGCGACCAACAGCGAGCTGCTGTGCGAAGCGTTTCTGCATGCCTTTACCGGGCAACCTCTGCCGGATGATGCCGATCTGCGTAAAGAGCGCAGCGACGAAATCCCGGAAGCGGCAAAAGAGATCATGCGTGAGATGGGGATTAACCCGGAGACGTGGGAATACTAAAGCAAAAAAGAGCGGCGCGGAGTGGAATCGCCTGATGCGCTACGCTTATCAGGCCTACGTCATATTGCAATTTATTGAATTTGCACGAACTTGTAGGCCGGATAAGGCGTTCACGCCGCATCCGGCATAAACAACGAGCACGTTGTCTGCGACCCACCGCTTTTTATACATGGACGTTTAACTATGAAAAACAGGCTGCTGATCCTCAGCCTGCTGGTTTCTGTACCTGCCTTTGCCTGGCAGCCGCAAACCGGCGACATCATCTTTCAGATCTCTCGCTCATCGCAAAGTAAAGCGATCCAACTGGCGACCCATTCCGATTACAGCCACACCGGTATGCTGGTGATACGCAACAAAAAGCCCTACGTTTTTGAAGCGGTCGGCCCGGTAAAATACACCCCGCTCAAGCAGTGGATCGCCCATGGTGAAAAGGGTAAGTACGTTGTTCGCCGCGTTGAAGGCGGACTGAGTGTTGAACAACAGCAAAAACTGGCGCAAACGGCAAAACGTTATCTCGGTAAACCGTATGATTTCAGCTTCTCATGGAGCGACGATCGCCAGTACTGTTCGGAAGTGGTGTGGAAGGTTTACCAGAACGCGCTGGGAATGCGCGTGGGCGAGCAGCAGAAGTTGAAAGAGTTCGATCTCAGCAACCCGCTGGTCCAGGCAAAGCTCAAAGAACGCTACGGCAAAAATATTCCGCTTGAGGAAACGGTAGTTTCACCACAAGCCGTTTTCGACGCGCCACAACTCACCACGGTTGCCAAAGAGTGGCCGCTGTTTTCGTGGTAATGGATGATGAAAAAAATAATTCCCGCCGTAGTCTGTTTGTTGCTTTGTAGTTGCACGACCTTTCCGCAAGCTGTCGCTCCGGTAAACGGTGATGCCTCCAATTAGTTGAATTAAGGATATAATACTCGCTTTTAAGGTTGTTTCATGGTCACAGTTAACCTTCATTGCCCCCGTTGCCAGTCCGTTCAGGTTTACCGTCACGGGCAGAACCCAAAAAGACATGATCGATTCCGCGGCCGTGACTGTCACCGGGTATTTCAGCTCAGTTACTGTTACGAGCCCCGTAAACCGGGAGTTAAAGACCAAATCGCTGAAATGACTTTCAACGGTGCCGGGGTTCGCGATACTGCCCGTACGCTGAAAATCGGCATTAATACAGTCATCCGAACTTTAAAAAACTCTCGCCACGAAGAATAACGTCATCCCCGGTCGCTCATGCTGATGTGGCACTCATCTGCAAACTTAGTCAGCAATGGAGCTTTGTCGGCAGTATGATCCTACCCACGTAATATGGACACAGGCCTAAGCGAGGTTCTGGTTTTCAAATTGTTCCGGACTGAGGCCGCCACACCAACTGTGCCGCCGCCACC
>ENA-OQIG01001116-OQIG01001116.1-human-gut-metagenome-genome-assembly--contig:-NODE-1116-length-12649-cov-2.373662_pt1 | contig 12649 bp, 17 predicted proteins | sample MGYA00242576_ERZ504741 | MGnify/ENA primary metagenome ERZ504741 (study PRJEB26092, sample SAMD00036436) | human gut metagenome | host: Homo sapiens | study: EMG produced TPA metagenomics assembly of... | reverse complement strand
TGAGGCAGCACCTGGCACGGCTGGGACGGAAGTCGCTGTCGTTCTCAAAATCGGTGGAGCTGCATGACAAAGTCATCGGGCATTATCTGAACATAAAACACTATCAATAAGTTGGAGTCATTACCCAAGAGTTATTATTAACGCCGAATGTACCGCAACGCGTGAGGCGGTTCACGCTATCAATGAAGCGGATCTCATCATTATTGGGCCTGGCAGTTTTTATACCAGCCTGATGCCAATTCTGCTGCTGAAGGAAATCGCCCAGGCATTACGCCGCACGCCAGCGCCGATGGTCTATATCGGCAATCTGGGGCGTGAGTTGAGTTTACCTGCGGCTAATTTGAAGCTGGAAAGCAAGCTGGCAATTATGGAGCAGTATGTTGGTAAAAAGGTCATTGATGCGGTCATCGTCGGGCCAAAAGTGGATGTCTCGGCGGTGAAAGAGCGGATTGTGATTCAGGAGGTACTGGAGGCCAGCGATATTCCGTATCGTCATGACCGCCAGTTGTTACATAACGCGCTGGAAAAGGCGTTACAGGCTTTAGGTTAACGGAAATCCGAAGAAAAATTCCGGCTTCCTATTGAAGACAAAGTGCGCGTTGTTTATGCCGGATGCGGCGTGAACGCCTTATCCGGCCTACAAACCGCGCTAATTCAATGTATTGCAGAGATCATGTAGGCCTGATAAGCGTAGCACATCAGGCTGTTTTCCGTTTGTCATCAGTCTTCTTCGCTATCCTGTTACGATGCGGCAATAAACAACTCACGCAACTGATGCAACTGGTCACGAATTTGTGCCGCTTCTTCGAACTCCAGATTCTGCGCGTGTTGCATCATCAGCCCTTCCAGTTCATGGATTTTCTGCTGCAACGCTTTCGGCGACATATCCATCGGCACATTATCCGGCTCAACAATCGGGCGCGATTTTCCTCTGCCCTTCGCTTTGGTTTTGGCAATGTTCTGCCCCAGCGCCAGGATATCGACCACTTTCTTGTTCAAGCCTTGCGGCGTAATGCCGTGTTCCTCGTTGTACTTCTGCTGTTTCTCACGGCGACGTTCGGTTTCGCCAATCGCTTTCGCCATTGATGGGGTGATCTTATCGCCGTAGAGAATCGCTTTACCGTTAACGTTACGTGCCGCACGACCAATGGTCTGGATCAACGAACGTTCGGAACGCAGGAAGCCTTCTTTGTCAGCGTCGAGGATCGCCACCAGCGACACTTCCGGCATATCCAGACCTTCGCGCAGTAAGTTGATCCCTACCAGCACGTCGAACTCACCCAGACGCAAGTCGCGGATAATCTCCATACGTTCGACGGTGTCGATATCTGAGTGAAGATAACGCACGCGCTCGCCATGTTCTTCGAGATATTCGGTAAGATCTTCCGCCATCCGCTTGGTCAGTGTGGTGACCAGTACGCGTTCGTTAATTGCCGCTCGCTGACGAATCTCCGAAAGAAGATCATCAACTGTGTCGCCACCGGCCGCACTTCGATAATCGGGTCAAGCAATCCGGTTGGACGCACCACCTGATCCACCACATCGCCGCCGGATTTTTCCAGCTCGTAATTACCCGGCGTCGCCGAAACATAGATGGTTTGCGGCGCTAATGCTTCGAACTCTTCAAACTTAAGCGGACGGTTATCCAGCGCTGATGGCAGGCGGAAGCCGTACTCCACCAGTGTCTCTTTACGCGCCCGGTCACCGCGATACATGCCGCCAATTTGTGGAATGGTGACGTGAGATTCATCGACGACCAGCAGCCCATCGGCAGGCAGGTAATCAAACAGCGTCGGCGGTGGCTCACCCGGTCCACGACCGGAGAGGAAGCGCGAGTAGTTTCAATCCCCGAACAGTAGCCCAGCTCGTTCATCATCTCCAGATCAAACTGGGTACGCTGGGTCAGCCGCTGCTCTTCCAGCAGTTTGTTGTTTTCCAACAGCACTTTGCGTCTGGCGGCCAGTTCTTCTTTGATCTCCTCCATCGCCTGTACGATGCGCTCGCGCGGTGTGACGTAGTGCGTTTTCGGGTAGATGGTAAAACGTGGAATAGTGGAAACAATCTGCCGGTCAGCGGGTCAAATAACGACAATCGTTCCACTTCCTCGTCAAACAGTTCCACGCGAAGTGCAATGTCATCCGATTCTGCCGGGAAGATATCAATCACCTCGCCACGAACGCGGAAAGTACCACGCTGGAATGCTTGATCATTACGAGCGTATTGCAGCTCCGCCAGTCGGCGCAGAATCGCGCGCTGATCGATAATCATACCGACCGTGAGATGGAGCATCATCTTGAGATATAAATCAGGATCGCCCAGACCATAAATCGCGGAAACAGACGCCACCACAACCACATCACGCCGCTCCAGCATCGCTTTGGTGGCGGATAAACGCATCTGCTCAATATGTTCGTTAACCGAGGCATCTTTCTCAATGAAAGTGTCGGAACTCGGTACATAGGCTTCCGGCTGATAGTAGTCGTAGTAGGAGACGAAATACTCCACCGCGTTTTCCGGGAAGAACTCTTTCATTTCGCCATACAGCTGGGCCGCCAGCGTTTTGTTGGGCGCAAGTACCATGGTTGGGCGCTGAAGGTCAGCAATGACATTGGCAATGGTGAAGGTTTTCCCTGAGCCAGTCACGCCAAGTAACGTCTGGTGCGCCAGGCCATCTTCCAGCCCCTCTTCGAGACGTCGAATCGCCTCTGGCTGATCGCCAGAAGGTTTAAAAGCGGAATTCAGTTTGAACGGTTTACTCATGAGTCGCTACCTGAAGGAGTTGGGCGGGCAGGTATGTAATTTTACTCGTCGTACTTAATTATGCCAACAAATTATACTGGATAAAAAAACAGTTCATCACCATAATATTTCTGATACAGCGTAAACTCCGCTGTCAATCATGAGCAAAATTTACTCTGTGGCGAGATAAAACTCCGGCCTTACCGGGTTATCCCCAAAGCAACGGCTTTTTTAACATTTGTCAAGATGAGTGATGACAGTTTTATGGCAAGAGATGCCTGTTCAGTGACTGCCATTGCATTTATCTAACCAGTTAAAAAATAAAAGATATTTCTTTGAGCCGTCTTTAACGCCAATTCGCGTGCAAGCCGCGTATTCTCTCGCTTGCCTCGTGTTTTCTAACTCTAATACACATGGTTATCCACAGGAATAGTGGATAACTGTCTCCAGCCCCTATCCCCCGCCGCCTGGGCAATTCCCACATTCGCCGCATGAGGCGGAAGTAAAATTTTTTTCGTGATTATTTTAGAATTTAATTGGTTAAATTGCAGTCAATCGAAGACGCGATCTCGCTCGCAATTTAACCAAATACAGAATGGCTACAACAAGGCAAGGTTTATGTACTTTCCGGTTGCCGCATTTTCTGGATTTTCTGCAAGCCAGGGGATCTCTCCCAGCAGCGGCGCGGGAATCATGCGGGTGAGCGTGGTCATATATTCAGCGTGACGTTTTCCCGGAGGCGTAACATCGTTCGCCACCCAACCCGCCAGAGTCAGTCCGGCGTGTTGTATTGCCTGCGCAGTCAACATCGCGTGATTAATACAGCCGAGTTTCACACCAACTACCAGTATCACCGGCAGTTGTTCCTGTGTTACCCAATCTGCAAAAGTGAAAGTGTCAGAAAGCGGCGTAAACCAGCCGCCAGCACCTTCCACTAACACCCAGTCAGCCTGTTGTTCAAGCGCGCGTAATCCGGCGCTCATTACCAATGATTCTATCGGTCTGCCCTCTTGCGCGCTGATGATGTGCGGCGAAGTGGGTTCTGCGAAGGTGTAAGGATTTACTGTTGCGTAATCCAGCTGCAGGCTGCTGTTGCGCTGTAACGCCAGCGCGTCGCTATTGCGTAAACCTTCCGGGGTCTTTTCGCTGCCAGAGGCGACCGGTTTATAACCTGCCGTCCGGTAGCCTGCTGCCTTTGCGGCTTGTAAAAGTGCACAACTGGCGACAGTTTTCCCCACTTCGGTATCCGTTCCGGTGACAAAATAACGTTTACTCACGAGCAATCACTCCCAAAAAAAGATGATACGTCAGAGGATATCGCCCCTGCTGTTGCGGCCAGGCCAGTTGCAATCGCTGCAACTGCGAACGCGTTAATATTCGCGGGTCGCGCCCTTCATGAAGATGCGTGGCACCGATGCCTTTCAGCGAACGCATGGCACTGAGCGCATCATCAAACCACAGCGTGATGGCTGAATATGATGTTGATAATGCACGCCGTTCAGCGACTGTTCGATTTCATCTGGCGGTAAAAAGCGATTAGCATGCGGACGCTCGTCCACCGCCTGCCACGCCTGATGCAGTTCGGGTAACGATCCCTGCACCAGCGTGGTAAACGCGACCACGCCTTTGGGGCGCACCACCCGATACAGCTCGCGGAGTGCCGTGGATAAATTACCGCACCACTGCACTGCGAGATTGCTCCATGCAAGATCGAACGTCGCAGTCGCTAACGGCAGGGATTCGATATCTCCCGCCAGATAATGGTCTGCGGCATCCTTCTGGCGTGCCTGAACAAGCATTGGCGGCGAGAGATCTAAGGCCGTCACCTGCGCGTGACGTTCCCGCCAGTGGCGGCTCATCCAGCCAGGTCCACAACCCGCGTCCAGTACGTGGGTGTATTTACGCTGTGGGAGCATTGCCAGTAAGACGTCAGCACTCTGGCGCTGTAGATCTGCGTGTTGCTCATAGAGTGCGGCTGCCCGACCAAATGCCGCTGCAATGGCTTGTTTATTAACCGTTGCCATGCAGCACCTCCAGCAGACGGTCGATATCCTGCATTTCATGCGCTGCGGTTAGCGTTAAGCGCAGTCGCGCAGTACCAGCGGGTACGGTTGGCGGGCGAATCGCCGTGACCCAGCAGCCTTGCTGGCGCAGTTTTTCTGCCAGTTGTAACGCACGGCTGTTATCACCGACGATCAATGGCTGGATGGCGCTGCATGAATCAGCCAGCGTAAACGGCAAATCCTGTACTCCGGCACGAAAACGCGCAATGAGTGACACCAGTTTTTCGCGCCGTGCATCCCCCTCATCACGGCGAATGACCGCCAGTGACGCACGTAATGCCTGCGCCTGAGCGGGCGGCATACTGGTGCTGTAGATAAGGTGGCGGGCGAATTGCAGCAGATAATCCGCCACCGTACTTGAGCAAAGCACCGCAGCCCCACTGACGCCAAATCCTTTGCCAAAAGTCACTACCAGCAATTCTGGTTTTACCTTTTGCAGCCAGCAGCTGCCGCGCCCCTGCTCCCCGATAACGCCCGTGCCGTGGGCATCATCGACCATCAACCAGCCATTGTGCTGTTGCGTTACCTGCTGGATTTCCGCCAGTGGCGCACTATCGCCGTCCATGCTGAACACGCCTTCTGTCACCACCAGTTGCTGCCCCGGACAGGGGGAAGCAAGCAATCGCGCCAAATGAGTGACATCGTTATGAGCAAAACGGCGAAGCTGCGACGGGCTTAAACTGGCAGCTTCCAGCAATGAGGCATGGCTAAGCCGGTCGGCAGCAATACGGTCCTCTTTCGCCATCATCGCGGCAATAACTGCCTGATTAGCGGCGAAACCAGAGATAAACAGCAGTGCCGCGAATAGCCAAGCCACTCGGCCAGCTCTTCTTCCAGTGCCTGATGCACCACGCTATAACCGCTGACGTGACCGGAGCCGCCGCTACCGATGCCAAATTGCTCCGCCCCCTGCTGCCAGGCACGGATAATTTGCGATGATGGCTTAAACCTAAATAATCGTTACTGGAAAAGTTCAGATACTGGCGATCATCCGCCACCAGCCAGCGTCCGGCTCCTTGCGCCACCGGATAACGGCGACGCAGGGCATCGGCAGCACGCCGCGCATCGAGCGCCGCGTTGATTTTCTCCTGCCAGCTCATAATGCTGCCGCGTTGTAATATTCGTCGGTGTCCGGGGTCATCAGCGCCTGTTCAAGACGTTGCTGTTGTTCGTTATCCCCTGCCAGCACGGCAGTTTGCTGCGGATTTAGCCCCAGTTTGCGGAACAGTTGCAGGTCTTTATCTTCTTCCGGATTCGGCGTGGTCAGCAGTTTGCAACCGTAGAAAATCGAGTTTGCGCCTGCCATAAAGCACATCGCCTGAGTCTGTTCGTTCATCTGCTCGCGTCCGGCAGAAAGGCGCACGTAAGAGGTTGGCATCATGATCCGCGCGACCGCAATGGTGCGAATAAAATCAAAGGCATCGACATCATCGTTATCGGCAAGCGGCGTGCCTTTCACCTTCACCAGCATGTTGATTGGCACGCTTTCCGGCGGCGTCGGCAGGTTTGCCAGTTGCAGCAATAATCCGGCGCGATCTTTTACCGTTTCGCCTAAGCCCACAATGCCGCCAGAACAGACTTTGATCCCGGCATCGCGCACTTTTTCCAGCGTATCGAGGCGTTCCTGATAAGTGCGTGTGGTGATGATATTGCCGTAAAACTCCGGCGAGGTGTCCAGGTTGTGGTTGTAGTAATCCAGCCCGGCGTTCGCGAGGCGCTGCGCCTGAGATTCACTCAACGTGCCCAGCGTCATACACGCCTCCAGCCCCATCGCTTTTACCCCCTGCACCATTTGTTCCAGGTACGGCATATCGCGTTCGTGGGGATTCTTCCACGCCGCGCCCATACAGAAGCGCGTCGATCCTGCCGCTTTCGCTTTGCGCGCCGACTCCAGCACCTGTTCAACTTCCATCAACCGCTCGGCTTCCAGCCCGGTTTTGTAGCGCGAGCTTTGCGGGCAGTATTTGCAATCTTCCGGACAAGCTCCGGTCTTAATCGACAGCAACGTGCTGACCTGCACCTGACGAGGATCGAAATGCTGGCGATGCACCTGCTGCGCTTCAAACAGCAGATCCAGCAACGGTTTTTCAAATAATTCTGTGACTTGCGACAATGTCCAGCGTGGGCGGTGAGCATGGGGCTTCTCCAAAACGTGTTTTTTGTTGTTAATTCGGTGTAGACTTGTAAACCTAAATCTTTTCAATTTGGTTTACAAGTCGATTATGACAACGGACGATCTTGCCTTTGACCAACGCCATATCTGGCACCCATACACATCCATGACCTCCCCGCTGCCGGTTTATCCGGTGGTGAGCGCCGAAGGTTGCGAGCTGATTTTGTCTGACGGCAGACGCCTGGTTGACGGTATGTCGTCCTGGTGGGCGGCGATCCACGGCTACAATCACCCGCAGCTTAATGCGGCGATGAAGTCGCAAATTGATGCCATGTCGCATGTGATGTTTGGCGGTATCACCCATGCGCCAGCCATTGAGCTGTGCCGCAAACTGGTGGCGATGACGCCGCAACCGCTGGAGTGCGTTTTTCTCGCGGACTCCGGTTCCGTAGCGGTGGAAGTGGCGATGAAAATGGCGTTGCAGTACTGGCAAGCCAAAGGCGAAGCGCGCCAGCGTTTTCTGACCTTCCGCAATGGTTATCATGGCGATACCTTTGGCGCGATGTCGGTGTGCGATCCGGACAACTCAATGCACAGCCTGTGGAAAGGCTATCTGCCAGAAAACTTGTTTGCTCCCGCCCCACAAAGCCGTATGGATGGCGAATGGATGAGCGCGATATGGTGGGCTTTGCCCGCCTGATGGCGGCGCATCGTCATGAAATCGCGGCGGTGATCATTGAGCCGATTGTCCAGGGCGCAGGCGGGATGCGCATGTACCATCCGGAATGGTTAAAACGAATCCGCAAAATATGCGATCGCGAAGGTATCTTGCTGATTGCCGACGAGATCGCCACTGGATTTGGTCGTACCGGGAAACTGTTTGCCTGTGAACATGCAGAAATCGCGCCGGACATTTTGTGCCTCGGTAAAGCCTTAACCGGCGGCACAATGACCCTTTCCGCCACACTCACCACGCGCGAGGTTGCAGAAACCATCAGTAACGGTGAAGCCGGTTGCTTTATGCATGGGCCAACTTTTATGGGCAATCCGCTGGCCTGCGCGGCAGCAAACGCCAGCCTAGCGATTCTCGAATCTGGCGACTGGCAGCAACAGGTGGCGGATATTGAAGTACAGCTGCGCGAGCAACTTGCCCCCGCCCGTGATGCCGAAATGGTTGCCGATGTGCGCGTACTGGGGGCCATTGGCGTGGTCGAAACCACTCATCCGGTGAATATGGCGGCGCTGCAAAAATTCTTTGTCGAACAGGGTGTCTGGATCCGGCCTTTTGGCAAACTGATTTACCTGATGCCGCCCTATATTATTCTCCCGCAACAGTTGCAGCGTCTGACCGCAGCGGTTAACCGCGCGGTACAGGATGAAACATTTTTTTGCCAATAACGAGAAGTCCGCGTGAGGGTTTCTGGCTACACTTTCTGCAAACAAGAAAGGAGGGTTCATGAAACTCATCAGTAACGATCTGCGCGATGGCGATAAATTGCCGCATCGTCATGTCTTTAACGGCATGGGTTACGATGGCGATAATATTTCACCGCATCTGGCGTGGGATGATGTTCCTGCGGGAACGAAAGTTTGTTGTCACCTGCTACGACCCGGATGCGCCAACCGGCTCCGGCTGGTGGCACTGGGTAGTTGTTAACTTACCCGCTGATACCCGCGTATTACCGCAAGGGTTTGGCTCTGGTCTGGTAGCAATGCCAGACGGCGTTTTGCAGACGCGTACCGACTTTGGTAAAACCGGGTACGATGGCGCAGCACCGCCGAAAGGCGAAACTCATCGCTACATTTTTACCGTTCACGCGCTGAATATAGAACGTATTGATGTCGATGAAGGTGCCAGCGGCGCGATGGTCGGGTTTAACGTTCATTTCCACTCTCTGGCAAGCGCTCGATTACTGCGATGTTTAGTTAATCACTCTGCCAGATGGCGCAATGCATCTGGTATCACTTAAAGGTATTAAAAACAACTTTTTGTCTTTTTACCTTCCCGTTTCGCTCAAGTTAGTATAAAAAAGCTGAACGTGAAACATTAAAAACCATTAATATCAATGTGTTACAATATCTTTAGTCTAAAAAATAGACTACATGATGCTACAAAACACAACATATCCAGTCACTATGAATCAACTACTTAGATAGTATTAGTGACCTGAGACAGAGCATTAGCGCAAGGTGATTTTTGTCTTCTTGCGCTAATTTTTTGTTATCAAACATGTCGCACTCCAGAGAAGCACAAAGCCTTGCAATCCAGTGCAAAGATTTGTGTGCCTCAGTTTTATCTAAGTGTTCTACTGAAAACATAGTAAAATCGGCAACAGCTGGAAATCATTCAATACTCGCACTATCGAAAGTTCACCAGCCAACCGCAGCACGTTCTTGCATACGACGTGCTGCGGTTTTCTTTATGATTTATGCACAATGGACAATTTGAAATTATTGATGATTGTATGGTGCATCGTTTTCTGAACCTACACTGATTTTTTGGTATAGCCTTGCCTAGCCAGTCTTACCGGATCAAACTCTTCGCTATTGCAATACTAACCAAAATCATCAATTTGACAGCGATTAACCAGAATAATAGTATACTATCACCAGTAAGAAATTATCGTTATTTGTAGCGATACATATTATATATATCATTCTCAGGTGCGTACATGATTATCAACCAGGTACCTATAAAAATAAAAATCTTTATCTTTTTATTTTCATGCATCTCTATTATATTTTTGTTACTGCATGCAAATAATGGAATATACATAACACAAACAACACAAATAAGTTATAGTGTTTTCATTATTGGGCTTTTTTTCATAAACCTGATGATTTTTATTTTTCTATTGCTTTACTATGTTTCTAATCAGAGACAAAGTTATCTCTTAATTCTTTCATTCGCGTTTTTGAGCAACACGTATTATTTATTAGAAGTGGCTATTATTTCTTTATCTCCGTTAGGTAACGATTTATCTACAATCTATCAGAAATCAAATGATATCGCAATATATTATCTATTCCGTCAGTTCAGCTTTATATCTATAATCTTTCTGGCTGTTTATTCCACCAATGTTAAAAATAAAAGTGTTTTAGAAGATAAAAGAAACATAATAATTGTTGTTTTGTCAATATTAATTCTTTTTATTACTCCGTTTGTAGCAAAAAATCTAAGCAGTGACAATATAAAATATAGTCTTAATATTATACAATACTCGCTGAATCGTCATTTGCCGACGTGGAATATCGTGTACACCAAAATAATATCAGTATTTTGGCTTGTATTACTTATCAGCTCATGCATCAGCATACGTAATTACTCAAAAATATGGTTGTGTATAATACTTATTAGTATAGTGTCAGTATGCAATAATCTAATTTTATTGTATTTTATTGATAAATCCCATCCTGCATGTACATGACAAAATTTCTTGAATTGATATCAATGATTTATATCATTTCAACACTCATGTATTATGTTTTCAGGAAATTAAATCATGCTAATCATATGGCAATTCATGATCCACTAACGAATACATACAATAGAAGATACTTTATTGACTCATTGAAGAATATATCAAAACACCATGATTTCTCAGTAATAATGTTAGATATTGACAGTTTCAAAAGCATCAATGACAAATGGGGGCATCATATGGGTGATCAAGTCATAGTAATGGTTACCAGAATAATAAAAAAATCCATCAGGAAAGAGGATATATTAGGGCGCTTAGGCGGTGAGGAGTTCGGTATTATCATTAAAGGTAATACTCAAAAGCTCTTGCTATCAATTGCAGAGCGAATCAGAAAAAACATTGAAGAGCAATGCTCGGAAAAATTATTATCGCATGGGCCTGAGAAAATAACTGTCAGTATTGGTTGCTTTACTTCAAAAGAGAATAATCTCAGCCCATCCGAAATGTTAGTCAATGCCGATAAAGCGTTATATCAAGCCAAAAGAACCGGAAAAAACAAGGTGATAATTCACTCAAAATAAACACCTTTTTAAAATACAGCCCCAATAAACTGCAGAATATTATCCCATATAATATCCTGCAGTTCGTAATGCACTATTCGATAATGGGTACTGTTGGCCATTCAATATCCGGTGCAGTTGTTGTATTAACACGGTTCAGCAACACCCGATACTTCTTCCAGGCTTCCAGCAACGATCTTTCTTCCTCCGTTGCGATTTCCAGATCTACAGCATCCTGCAGTGGCGCAATATACTCACTGAATTCCTGGATGTAGAACTGTGTGGTGACGGTCTTCCAGCTATTCGGCTCCTGCTGTATTGAAGCATACCAGGCTATTTCAATATCGCTATGCTGCGGCAGCATTTAACCCCTTGTAATTCATTGCCATAATTGATTTAATTCACAAATAAAACTATAACATGGTGAAATTAATGAAAAAAAACACAGATGATGGGGCTAAAATTTACACACCACTTACCCTAAAGCTTTATGACTGGTGGGTTTTGGGAGTATCAAATCGGCTTGCATGGGGATGTCCTACAAAGGAACACCTTCTTCCACACTTTCTGGAACATTTAGGTAACAACCATCTGGATATTGGTGTTGGAACTGGGTTTTACCTTACTCACGTACCTGAGAGTAGTCTGATATCTTTAATGGATTTGAACGAAGCTAGCCTGAACGCGGCATCTACAAGCTGGGGAATCAAAATTAAACATAAAATTAGCCATGATGTTTTTGAACCTTATCCCGCGGCGTTACATGGTCAATTTGATTCCATTTCCATGTTTTACCTTCTTCACTGCCTGCCTGGAAATATATCTACAAAAAGCTGTGTAATACGCAATGCGGCGCAGGCCTTAACTGACGATGGAACTCTATACGGAGCCACAATTCTTGGCGATGGAGTTGTGCACAATAGCTTCGGTCAAAAACTGATGCGCATTTACAATCAGAAAGGCATCTTTTCAAACACAAAAGATTCCGAAGAAGGCTTAACACATATACTCTCAGAACATTTCGAGAATGTTAAAACCAAGGTTAAAGGTACTGTAGTAATGTTTTCCGCTTCAGGGAAAAAATAGCATCCAACCGCAGCACGTTCTTGCGCACGACGTGCTGCGGCATAATCCAATGATTACTCTCTGACAGGGTTCACAGGCCACTCAATATCAGGGGCAGTTGATGTATCAACTCGGTTCAGCAACACCCGATACATCTTCCAGGCTTCCAGCAACGAGGTTTCTTCCTCCGTATCCTTTATCCATGATGTGCCGTTCCACTTCTGAAACTCCCCTGCCGGGGATAACCAGGTTGACATTTTCCGGTAACGGACCGAGTTCAGAAATAAATAACGCGTCCCCTGATGCCACGTCATAAACCGTTTTACCCCGATGGTCTTCAACGAGATGCCACGATGCCTCATCACTGTTGAAAACAACCACGAAGCCAGCCGGAATATCTGGCGGTGCAATATCGGTACTGTTTGCAGGCAAACCTGTATGAGGTGGAATGGCACAAGAGACTTACAAAAGAATCAGGCAAAAACGCCTGATTGATGAGAGCCCCGAACCACTGAAATCTGTCGTCAAATTTGCGCTGGTAACTGTTCTGAGAAAGTCGAACATCATAAATCTGGAGTGGCAACAGATTGACATGCAGCGACAAGTTGCCAGGGTGAATCCAGAAGATAGCAAATCAAACCGCGCCATTGGTGTGGCGCTGAACGATACCGCCTCTAAAGTGTTGCG
>ENA-OQIG01001115-OQIG01001115.1-human-gut-metagenome-genome-assembly--contig:-NODE-1115-length-12654-cov-2.035124_pt1 | contig 12654 bp, 13 predicted proteins | sample MGYA00242576_ERZ504741 | MGnify/ENA primary metagenome ERZ504741 (study PRJEB26092, sample SAMD00036436) | human gut metagenome | host: Homo sapiens | study: EMG produced TPA metagenomics assembly of... | reverse complement strand
GTTGCCCGCGTTGCGCCAGCGTCCATACCACACTTATCAGTGAATTTGGTTCCACGGCCTGCAAAGCATTGTATCGCTGCGATAGTTGCCGCGAACCTTTCGATTATTTCAAATGTATTTGAGGATGCCATGACAACGTTTCATTCCTTAACGGTGGCAAAAGTGGAGCCGGAAACCCGTGATGCGGTGACCATTACCTTTGCGGTGCCCCAGCCTTTGCAGGAGGCGTATCGCTTTCGCCCCGGTCAACATTTGACCTTAAAAGCCAGCTTTGATGGTGAAGAATTACGCCGTTGTTACTCGATTTGCCGCAGCTACCTGCCTGGCGAAATTAGTGTGGCGGTGAAAGCCATTGAAGGCGGACGTTTCTCCCGCTATGCCCGCGAACACATTCGCCAGGGTATGACGCTGGAGGTCATGGTGCCGCAGGGGCATTTCGGCTATCAGCCGCAGGCCGAATGTCAGGGCCGCTATCTGGCAATTGCAGCAGGATCAGGTATTACGCCAATGCTGGCGATTATCGCCACCACTTTACAAACCGAGTCTGAAAGTCAGTTCACCCTGATCTACGGTAACCGTACCAGCCAGAGCATGATGTTTCGCCAGGCACTGGCAGACCTGAAAGACAAATATCCTCAGCGTTTACAGTTGTTGTGCATTTTCAGTCAGGAAACTCTCGACAGCGATCTGCTTCACGGGCGTATTGACGGTGAAAAATTACAGTCACTTGGGGCCTCGCTCATTAATTTTCGTCTTTATGATGAAGCGTTTATTTGTGGTCCAGCGGCGATGATGGATGACGCGGAAACCGCTTTAAAAGCACTGGGAATGCCAGAAAAAGCGATTCATCTGGAGCGGTTTAATACACCTGGCACGCGCGTCAAACGTAGCGTTAACGTGCAAAGTGACGGACAAAAAGTGACTGTACGTCAGGATGGGCGGGATCGGGAAATCGTGCTTAATGCCGACGATGAAAGCATTCTCGATGCGGCATTGCGCCAGGGGGCGGATCTGCCCTATGCCTGCAAAGGCGGCGTCTGTGCGACCTGCAAATGCAAAGTGCTGCGTGGCAAAGTGGCGATGGAAACCAATTACAGTCTGGAACCGGATGAACTGGCTGCAGGCTATGTGTTGAGTTGCCAGGCACTGCCGCTGACCAGCGATGTGGTGGTTGACTTTGACGCGAAGGGGATGGCATGAGCGAACTGATCGTCAGCCGTCAGCAACGAGTATTGTTGCTGACCCTTAACCGTCCCGCCGCACGTAATGCGCTAAATAATGCCCTGCTGATGCAACTGGTAAATGAACTGGAAGCTGCGGCTATCGATACCAGCATTTCGGTCTGTGTGATTACCGGTAATGCACGCTTTTTTGCCGCCGGAGCAGATCTTAACGAAATGGCAGAAAAAGATCTCGCGGCCACCTTAAACGATACACGCCCGCAGCTATGGGCGCGATTGCAGGCCTTTAATAAACCACTTATCGCAGCCGTCAACGGTTACGCGCTTGGGGCGGGTTGCGAACTGGCATTGTTGTGCGATGTGGTGGTTGCCGGAGAGAACGCGCGTTTTGGGTTGCCGGAAATCACTCTCGGCATCATGCCTGGCGCAGGCGGAACGCAACGTTTAATCCGTAGTGTCGGTAAATCGTTAGCCAGCAAAATGGTGCTGAGCGGAGAAAGTATCACCGCCCAGCAAGCACAGCAGGCCGGGCTGGTTAGCGACGTCTTCCCCAGCGATTTAACCCTCGAATACGCCTTACAGCTGGCATCGAAAATGGCACGTCACTCGCCGCTGGCTTACAAGCGGCAAAGCAAGCGCTGCGCCAGTCGCAGGAAGTGGCTTTGCAAGCCGGACTTGCCCAGGAGCGACAGTTATTCACCTTGCTGGCGGCAACAGAAGATCGTCATGAAGGCATCTCCGCTTTCTTACAAAAACGCACGCCCGACTTTAAAGGACGCTAATGATGGAATTCATCCTCAGTCATGTAGAAAAGGGCGTGATGACACTAACGCTCAACCGCCCGGAACGCCTGAACAGTTTTAATGATGAGATGCACGCACAACTGGCAGAGTGCCTGAAACAGGTCGAGCGCGACGACACTATCCGTTGCCTGTTACTTACAGGTGCCGGGCGCGGATTTTGTGCTGGTCAGGATCTTAACGATCGTAACGTTGATCCCACAGGCCCCGCACCGGATTTAGGGATGTCAGTTGAACGTTTCTATAACCACTGGTACGTCGCCTGGCAAAACTGCCAAAACCGGTGATCTGTGCAGTCAATGGCGTGGCGGCAGGGGCAGGCGCAACACTGGCACTGGGGTGCGACATCGTTATTGCTGCCCGTTCAGCAAAATTCGTCATGGCGTTTAGTAAGTTAGGCTTAATACCTGATTGCGGTGGAACCTGGTTACTGCCACGCGTTGCCGGACGAGCGCGCGCCATGGGGCTGGCACTGCTGGGGAATCAACTGAGTGCTGAACAGGCGCACGAATGGGGGATGATCTGGCAGGTTGTTGATGATGAAACGCTGGCAGATACCGCGCAACAGCTGGCACGGCATCTGGCGACACAACCGACATTTGGTCTTGGACTTATCAAGCAAGCGATAAATAGCGCTGAAACCAATACGCTCGATACGCAACTGGATCTGGAACGTGACTATCAGCGACTTGCCGGACGGAGCGCAGATTATCGTGAAGGTGTCAGTGCTTCCTGGCTAAACGCTCACCGCAGTTCACGGGGAAATAGCATGATGATAAATGTGCAAACTGTGGCAGTGATTGGGAGCGGCACCATGGGGGCAGGCATTGCTGAAGTTGCCGCCAGTCATGGACATCAGGTTTTACTGTATGACATTTCTGCTGAAGCGCTGACCCGCGCAATCGACGGGATACACGCGCGGCTAAATTCACGCGTGACGCGGGGAAAACTGACCGCTGAAACCTGTGAACGCACATTGAAACGCCTGATCCCGGTGACCGATATTCACGCGCTGGCAGCAGCGAATCTGGTTATTGAAGCGGCGTCTGAACGTCTGGAAGTTAAAAAAGCGCTCTTTGCACAACTGGCGGAAGTTTGCCCGCCACAAACGCTATTGACCACTAACACTTCGTCAATCTCTATAACCGCGATTGCTGCGGAGGTAAAAAATCCTGAACGTGTTGCGGGGCTGCATTTTTTTAACCCGGCACCGGTGATGAAGTTGGTGGAGGTGGTCAGTGGGCTGGCAACGGCAGCGGAAGTTGTCGAGCAGTTGTGTGAACTGACATTGAGTTGGGGTAAGCAGCCAGTGCGCTGTCATTCGACCCCCGGATTTATCGTTAACCGTGTTGCGCGTCCTTATTATTCCGAGGCCTGGCGGGCACTGGAAGAGCAGGTTGCTGCACCAGAAGTGATTGACGCTGCACTTCGCGATGGCGCTGGTTTCCCGATGGGGCCGCTGGAATTAACCGATCTGATTGGTCAGGACGTCAATTTTGCTGTCACCTGTTCGGTGTTTAACGCTTTCTGGCAGGAGCGTCGTTTTTTACCTTCGCTGGTGCAACAGGAACTGGTGATTGGTGGACGGTTGGGCAAGAAAAGTGGCTGGGCGTGTACGACTGGCGCGCGGAACGTGAGGCAGTTGTTGGCCTGGAAGCGGTAAGCGACAGTTTTAGCCCAATGAAAGTAGAAAAGAAAAGTGACGGTGTCACGGAAATTGACGATGTTTTATTGATTGAGACACAAGGCGAGACGGCACAGGCGCTGGCAATACGACTGGCACGCCCGGTGGTAGTGGTCGACAAAATGGCGGGCAAGGTGGTGACCATTGCTGCGGCAGCGGTGAACCCGGACTCAGCGACCCGCAAGGCCATTTATTACCTGCAACAGCAGGGCAAAACAGTGCTGCAAATTGCAGATTACCCAGGAATGCTGATTTGGCGAACGGTAGCAATGATCATCAATGAAGCCTTGATGCGCTTCAAAAAGGCGTGGCCTCTGAACAGGATATCGATACCGCCATGCGTCTTGGGGTGAATTATCCATATGGCCCACTTGCCTGGGGAGCGCAACTTGGCTGGCAGCGAATATTAAGGCTCCTTGAAAATCTACAGCATCACTATGGCGAAGAACGCTATCGCCCATGTTCATTGCTGCGCCAACGGGCGCTTCTGGAGAGCGGTTATGAGTCATAAGGCCTGGCAAAATGCCCATGCAATGTATGAGAACGATGCCTGCGCCAAAGCGCTTGGCATCGACATTATCTCAATGGATGAAGGCTTTGCTGTAGTGACCATGACCGTCACTGCACAAATGCTTAACGGTCATCAAAGTTGCCACGGCGGGCAGCTATTTTCACTGGCTGATACTGCCTTTGCCTACGCCTGCAATAGCCAGGGGCTGGCAGCCGTCGCTTCTGCCTGCACGATTGATTTTTTACGTCCAGGCTTTGCCGGAGACACCTTAACTGCTACTGCGCAGGTACGTCATCAGGGCAAGCAAACCGGTGTTTACGACATCGAAATTGTTAACCAACAACAAAAAACGGTTGCGCTGTTTCGCGGTAAATCTCACCGCATCGGCGGCACCATTACAGGAGAAGCCTGATGCGTGAAGCCTTTATCTGTGACGGAATTCGTACGCCAATTGTCGCTACGGCGGGGCATTATCAGGTGTTCGGGCTGACGATCTGGCTGCTATCCCTTTGCGGGAGCTGCTGGTGCGAAACCCGCGTCTCGATGCGGAGTGTATCGATGATGTGATCCTCGGCTGTGCTAATCAGGCGGGAGAAGATAACCGTAACGTAGCCCGGATGGCGACTTTACTGGCGGGGCGCCGCAGAGTGTTTCCGGCACAACCATTAACCGCTTGTGTGGTTCCGGGCTGGACGCACTGGGGTTCGCCGCACGGGCGATTAAAGCGGGCGATGGCGATTTGCTGATCGCTGGTGGCGTGGAGTCAATGTCTCGGGCACCGTTTGTTATGGGCAAGGCAACCAGTGCATTTTCTCGTCAGGCTGAGATGTTTGATACCACTATTGGCTGGCGATTTGTGAACCCGCTCATGGCTCAACAATTTGGAACTGACAGCATGCCGGAAACGGCAGAGAATGTAGCTGAACTGTTAAAAATATCACGAGAAGATCAAGATAGTTTTGCGCTACGCAGTCAGCAACGTACGGCAAAAGCGCAATCCTCAGGCATTCTGGCTGAGGAGATTGTTCCGGTTGTGTTGAAAAACAAGAAAGGCGTTGTAACAGAAATACAACATGATGAGCATCTGCGCCCGGAAACGACGCTGGAACAGTTACGTGGGTTAAAAGCACCATTTCGTGCCAATGGGGTGATTACCGCAGGCAATGCCTCCGGGGTGAATGACGGAGCCGCTGCGTTGATTATTGCCAGTGAACAGATGGCAGCAGCGCAAGGACTGACGCCGCGAGCGCGTATCGTAGCCATGGCAACCGCCGGGGTGGAACCGCGCCTGATGGGGCTTGGTCCGGTGCCTGCAACTCGCCGGGTGCTGGAACGCGCAGGGCTGAGTATTCACGATATGGATGTGATTGAACTGAACGAAGCGTTCGCGGCCCAGGCGTTGGGTGTACTACGCGAATTGGGGCTGCCTGATGATGCCCTACATGTTAACCCCAACGGAGGCGCTATCGCCTTAGGCCATCCGTTGGGAATGAGTGGTGCCCGCCTGGCACTGGCTGCCAGCCATGAGCTGCATCGGCGTAACGGTCGTTACGCATTGTGCACCATGTGCATCGGTGTCGGTCAGGGCATCGCCATGATTCTGGAGCGTGTTTGAGCATATCAACCTGCGAGTACCCTACAATGATAACCAATACAAAGCTTGACCCGATTGAAACCGCGTCTGTTGATGAGTTACAGGCGTTGCAAACACAGCGTCTGAAATGGACGCTCAAACACGCGTATGAAAATGTGCCGATGTATCGGCGCAAATTCGACGCAGCAGGCGTACATCCTGATGATTTCAGGGAACTTTCAGACCTGCGTAAATTTCCCTGTACCACCAAACAGGATTTGCGCGACAACTATCCCTTCGACACCTTTGCCGTGCCGATGGAACAAGTGGTGCGCATTCATGCTTCTTCGGGAACCACAGGTAAACCGACAGTTGTCGGTTATAGCAAAACGATATTGATAACTGGGCCAATATTGTAGCGCGTTCTTTGCGTGCGGCAGGGGCTCGCCCAAAGACAAAATTCATGTTGCCTATGGTTACGGCCTGTTTACTGGTGGGCTGGGCGCGCACTATGGTGCCGAACGTCTGGGTGCTACGGTGATCCCGATGTCTGGCGGGCAGACGGAAAAACAAGCGCAACTGATCCGTGATTTTCAACCAGATATGATCATGGTTACGCCATCTTATTGTCTTAACCTGATTGAAGAGCTGGAGCGGCAGTTGGGCGGTGATGCCAGCGGTTGCTCGCTGCGGGTTGGAGTGTTTGGTGCTGAGCCGTGGACACAGGCCATGCGTAAAGAGATTGAGCGTCGCCTGGGGATCACCGCACTGGATATTTATGGTCTGTCAGAAGTGATGGGCCGGGGGTGGCGATGGAGTGTCTGGAAACTACCGACGGCCCAACCATTTGGGAAGATCATTTCTATCCTGAAATTGTTAATCCTCATGACGGCACACCGCTTGCCGATGGTGAACATGGCGAACTGTTATTCACCACGCTGACCAAAGAAGCATTGCCGGTCATTCGTTACCGCACGCGTGATTTAACCCGACTGTTACCAGGAACGGCGCGGACTATGCGCCGCATGGATCGCATCAGCGGACGCAGCGATGACATGTTGATTATTCGCGGTGTAAATGTCTTTCCGTCACAACTGGAAGAAGAGATTGTCAAATTCGAACATTTATCGCCGCATTACCAACTGGAGGTGAACCGCCGGGGGCATCTTGATTCACTTTCTGTGAAAGTGGAGTTGAAAGAAAGTAGCCTGACATTGACGCATGAGCAGCGTTGCCAGGTATGCCACCAGCTGCGCCATCGGATTAAGTCGATGGTGGGGATCTCTACCGATGTGATGATCGTTAACTGTGGCAGTATCCCGCGTTCAGAAGGCAAGGCGTGTCGGGTGTTTGATCTGCGCAATATTGTTGGTGCCTGACGTATCGTCTGGCCCTGGTGGGGTAAAGCGCCAGGGCCAGAAGTCGATACGACCTGTGCTATGATTCATAAATCACAACAATAACAACAGACTGAAGCGAATGAGTAAACTTGATACTTTTATCCAACATGCTGTAAACGCTGTTCCGGTCAGTGGCACATCTTTGATCTCCTCTCTGTATGGTGATTCGCTTTCCCATCGTGGTGGTGAAATCTGGCTGGGTAGTCTGGCTGCTTTGCTGGAAGGGCTGGGATTTGGTGAGCGTTTCGTGCGCACCGCTTTGTTTCGTCTTAATAAAGAAGGCTGGCTGGATGTTTCCCGCATCGGGCGACGCAGTTTCTATAGCCTCAGTGATAAAGCTTGCGCCTGACGCGACGGGCAGAAAGTAAAATTTATCGCGCAGAGCAACCTGCATGGGATGGTAAATGGCTCCTGTTGCTCTCGGAAGGTTTAGATAAATCAACGCTGGCTGATGTCAAAAAGCAGTTGATCTGGCAAGGTTTTGGCGCACTGGCACCCAGCCTGATGGCATCGCCGTCGCAAAAACTGGCCGATGTACAGACACTTTTGCATGAAGCGGGTGTGGCGGATAACGTGATTTGTTTTGAAGCGCAAATACCACTGGCGCTTTCTCGCGCAGCACTGCGTGCCAGAGTAGAAGAGTGCTGGCATTTAACTGAACAAAATGCCATGTACGAAACCTTTATTCAGTCATTCCGCCCGCTGGTGCCGCTTTTAAAAGAGGCGGCAGACGAGTTAACCCCGGAGCGGGCATTTCATATTCAGCTTTTACTGATCCATTTTTATCGCCGTGTCGTCCTTAAAGACCCATTGTTGCCGGAGGAGTTGCTTCCGGCACACTGGGCAGGGCATACGGCGCGTCAGCTGTGTATCAACATTTATCAGCGCGTAGCGCCTGCTGCTTTAGCGTTCGTTAGTGAAAAAGGTGAAACCTCGGTCGGTGAACTGCCTGCGCCGGGAAGCCTGTATTTTCAACGTTTTGGCGGCTTGAATATTGAACAGGAGCGTTATGCCAATTTATCAGATAGACGGTCTGACTCCGGTTGTGCCAGAAGAGAGTTTTGTCCATCCGACAGCGGTATTGATCGGCGATGTTATTCTCGGCAAGGGCGTTTACGTTGGGCCAAATGCCAGCTGCGTGGCGATTTTGGTCGTATCGTGGTGAAAGATGGCGCGAACATTCAGGATAATTGCGTTATGCACGGTTTTCCCGAGCAGGATACTGTTGTAGGAGAAGATGGACATATTGGTCATAGCGCTATCCTTCACGGCTGCATTATCCGCCGCAATGCATTAGTGGGAATGAACGCGGTAGTGATGGACGGTGCGGTGATTGGCGAGAACAGCATTGTTGGTGCATCCGCATTTGTGAAAGCCAAAGCAGAAATGCCAGCTAATTACCTGATTGTCGGCAGCCCGGCGAAAGCGATTCGTGAACTCAGTGAGCAGGAGTTGGCATGGAAAAAGCAGGGTACGCATGAGTACCAGGTGCTGGTGACACGCTGTAAGCAGACGTTACATCAAGTCGAGCCATTGCGGGAAATTGACCTGGCAGGAAACGCCTGGTATTTGATGAGAATCTGCGACCGAAACAGTAACAGATGTAAAATTATTTTGTCCCTTTAATTATAAAAGCAGAGTTATGTTTAAGCTCTGCTTTATTTATTTGAGTATTAATTCATACCGTTTTTTCATCATATAATTATTTATAATGAGAATGTGGTTTTAATTTGTAATTTATATTATATACACAATTTATATATTTCATGGTCTTTTTTTATTCACCTGAATTATAATTGTGAATTATAGGAAAGTATGTTTGATTAGATAATAATCTACTGGCAATATTGGATGTCTTCTATGTTTTAAATAACTAATTGGTCGGGTTAGTGCATCCGGCTTTCTTTATATTCGCCAGAAGGATTTATTATGCAAAGGAAAACTCTATTGTCGGCCTGTATTGCATTAGCTCTGAGTGGTCAGGGTTGGGCGGCAAGATATCACAGAAGGTAAGAAACCACCACGAGGTAGAAAAAGAAAAACACCATGTGAACTTGTCCGGCAGACCCAGGAAAACTCAGTCCGGAAGAGCTTAAACGCTTACCCTCTGAATGCTCTCCTTTAGTCGAACAAAACCTGATGCCATGGCTTTCCACAGGCGCTGCTGCGTTAATCACGGCCTTAGCCGTAGTGGAACTAAACGACGATGATGATCATCATCATCGCAACAATTCTCCACTCCCACCGACACCCCTGATATGAATCAGACGACACTCCAGTTCCCCCAACTCCTGGCGGAGATGAGATAATACCGGACGATCCGGATGATACGCCTACACCTCCCAAACCGGTTTCGTTTAATAATGACGTTATTCTCGATAAAACAGAAAAAACGTTAACTATTCGCGATTCAGTTTTTACTTATACCGAGAATGCTGACGGGACTATATCTCTGCAAGATAGCAATGGTCGTAAGGCAACGATTAATCTTTGGCAGATTGATGAAGCGAATAACACTGTTGCCCTTGAAGGGGTGAGCGCAGATGGCGCAACGAAGTGGCAATATAATCACAACGGTGAGCTTGTTATTACGGGTGATAATGCCACAGTAAACAACAATGGCAAAACCACCGTTGACGGTAAAGATTCCACCGGTACGGAAATCAACGGTAATAACGGGAAAGTGATTCAGGACGGCGATCTGGATGTCAGCGGCGGCGGTCACGGTATTGATATCACCGGCGACAGCGCGACGGTGGATAACAAGGGCACCATGACCGTCACCGATCCGGAGTCCATGGGTATCCAGATCGACGGTGACAAGGCGGTTGTTAACAACGAAGACGACAGTTCCATCACCAACGGCGGCACCGGCACCCAGATTAATGGTGATGACGCCACGGCAAACAACAACGGCAAAACCACCGTTGACGGCAAGGATTCCACCGGTACGGAAATCAACGGTAATAACGGAAACGTTATTCAGGACGGCGATCTGGATGTCAGCGGCGGCGGTCACGGGATTGATATCACCGGCGACAGCGCGACGGTGGATAACAAGGGCACCATGACCGTCACCGATCCGGAGTCCATCGGTATCCAGGTTGACGGCGACCAGGCGGTTGTTAACAACGAAGGCGAGAGCGCCATCACCAACGGTGGCACCGGCACGCAGATTAACGGTGATGACGCCACGGCAAACAACAACGGCAAAACCACCGTTGACGGCAAGGATTCCACCGGTACGGAAATTGCTGGCAATAACGGGAAGGTGATTCAGGACGGCGATCTGGATGTCAGCGGCGGCGGTCACGGTATTGATATCACCGGCGACAGCGCAACGGTGGATAACAAGGGCACCATGACCGTCACCGATCCGGAGTCCATCGGTATCCAGATTGACGGCGACCAGGCCATCGTCAATAACGAAGGCGAGAGCACTATCACCAATGGCGGCACCGGCACTCAGATCAACGGTAACGACGCCACCGCGAATAACAGTGGAAAAACCACTGTTGATGGAAAAGATTCCACGGGTACCAAAATCGCGGGCAATATCGGCATTGTAAATCTGGATGGTAGCCTGACTGTTACAGGCGGTGCGCATGGTGTTGAGAACATTGGTGACAACGGCACGGTTAACAACAAAGGAGATATTGTTGTTTCCGATACTGGATCGATTGGCGTGCTCATCAACGGTGAGGGGGCAACAGTATCCAATACGGGTGATGTTAACGTTAGCAATGAAGCGACAGGGTTCAGCATCACAACCAACAGTGGGAAGGTTTCGCTGGCAGGCAGTATGCAGGTTGGCGATTTCTCGACCGGGGTAGATCTTAATGGCAACAATAACAGCGTGACGCTGGCGGCAAAAGATCTAAAAGTGGTCGGGCAGAAAGCGACGGGCATAAACGTTTCTGGCGATGCGAATACAGTGAATATCACTGGTAACGTTCTGGTTGATAAGGATAAAACCGCAGACAATGCGGCGGAATATTTCTTCGATCCATCCGTGGGTATCAACGTTTACGGCAGTGATAATAACGTGACGCTGGATGGAAAGTTAACTGTTGTATCAGACAGTGAGGTTACTTCTCGTCAGAGTAATTTATTTGATGGCAGCGCAGAGAAAACGTCAGGTCTGGTTGTGATTGGCGATGGCAATACCGTTAATATGAATGGTGGACTTGAACTGATTGGAGAGAAAAACGCGCTTGCAGATGGGTCGCAGGTTGCTTCCTTGCGCACAGGATATAGTTATACCAGCGTTATTGTCGTTAGTGGTGAGTCGTCGGTATATCTGAATGGAGATACGACAATCAGCGGAGAATTCCCTCTGGGGTTTGCCGGGGTTATTCGGGTACAGGATAAAGCTTTGCTGGAAATTGGCAGTGGCGCTACGCTAACAATGCAGGATATTGACAGTTTTGAACATCATGGGACAAGAACCCCAGAACTTACTTATAGCTGAATTCCGGTGCGAAAATTGTTAATAAAGGTACTGTTGAAATTCAGAATTTAGGTTTTGCTTTTGTTACTGGTGAAAATACAACAGGTATAAATAGTGGCACGATCTCGTTATTACAAAATGGTAAAGATCCGGCACCGTCTCCCATTGTTTTACTGGCTACTAACGGAGGGAGCGCCACTAATGCAGGTACGATCACAGGTAAAGTGACGGAACAACATAGCGTATTTAACAAGTATTCAACGGGCACATCGAATTCATTTATTTTTAATAACGATGTCAGTAGCATAACAGGGTTAGTCGCTCAATCGAATAGCACAATTATCAATACTGACAGCGGCATCATTGATTTGTATGGTCGTGGTAGTGTCGGCATGCTTGCTATAGCAGATTCAACAGCAGAAAATCAGGGTAAAATTACACTGGATTCTATGTGGGTAGATGCAAATGACACTACCGCAATGCGAGATATAGCTAGCAACAGCGCCATTGACTTCGGTACAGGTGTGGGAGTTGGTACTGATAGTTATAGTGGTGCAGGGAAAAATGCAACAGCAATTAACCAATTGGGCGGTGTTATAACTATTTATAACGCCGGCGCAGGTATGGCGGCCTATGGCGCCAGCAATACAGTTATTAACCAGGGAACGATTAACCTCGAAAAAAATGGTAATTATGACGATAGTCTGGCAGCAAATACTCTGGTAGGGATGGCTGTTTATGAGCATGGTACTGCTATCAACGACCAGACGGGTGTTATCAATATCAATGTTGGTACTGGTCAGGCGTTTTATAACGATGGCACAGGAACAATTGTTAACTATGGTACAATCTGCACTTTCGGCGTGTGCCAATCGGGGAATGAGTACAATAACACAGATGATTTCACCTCACTGATCTATACCGGTGGTGGATTTGCCCCTATATTTCCAGACATCTGTTATCACTTAACCCATTACAAGCCCGCTGCCGCAGATATTCCCGTGGCGAGCGATAACCCAGCGCACTATGCGGATGCCATTCGTTATAATGCTCGA
>ENA-OQIG01001114-OQIG01001114.1-human-gut-metagenome-genome-assembly--contig:-NODE-1114-length-12658-cov-7.726438_pt1 | contig 12658 bp, 9 predicted proteins | sample MGYA00242576_ERZ504741 | MGnify/ENA primary metagenome ERZ504741 (study PRJEB26092, sample SAMD00036436) | human gut metagenome | host: Homo sapiens | study: EMG produced TPA metagenomics assembly of... | reverse complement strand
CTAAAAAAATGGCAAAAGAAACAGAAAAGGCAATTGGCAAACATATAGCTTTTGTACTTGACGATACGGTAATCACAAATCCAAAGGTGAATGCAAGAATTGAAAACGGTGTTTTTCAAATATCGTTACCTCATGGCTACGATTTAAAAAACATATATAATAAAATTAGGAAAGAGAAAATAGATTCTATTGAAGTATATTCAAAGGTTGGGAGAAAGATTCCATCTATTACTCATCCAAAGAGAAAGCCGATTCAATTGTGTTTGCGATAGACTACTGGGAGGCTTCTGAATGGGTGGATATGTCGGTCAATCCCGAAGATCATTATTGGTGGGGAGATTTAGATACTGCCACCTACAGCAAATTAGAATCTGCCTTATGCGAAGAAATTGCCAAGCCAAATTTCAGCAGCCGTGCAGAAGATTATATGAAGTTGGATACATATAAGAGGTACAAGGCGTATCTTTGCGAAAATGCAGACTATATTAATCTCATGTTTCAAGGTTTCTTGTTTACAGAACCGGCTACCGGACTATGCGGGTTTCTAGTGGATGATATAGTGAGAAGCCGATATCCCACTGCCCCAAGTATTCGGGTAATGACCTTAAAGATAGATAACCAAGATGACGAGATGTTCGCCAAGTTGAAATATCAGAAAGCTATTTGGCGGTTGATGAATAAAGAAAGAGATGCGAAGAGTAACAAGCAATGAGAATGGTAGCTATGAGTAATTTGAAAAACAAAGTATTAACAGCAATGGGTATCATAAAATACTCATTTGGTTTCTGACGATTATTCCTGTCGGTATTCCTTTATGTGCTATTATTGGGCTTATGTATGGTATTAAAAATAAAGATACAATATTTACCAAATGCTCTGCCGTAGCTTTATTTGTTGGAATAGCTTGTATTGTTTATACTCTATTAGTTATAAAATCTACGTAGATTGAAATATTTACCAAATATGTGAATAAAAGATTATCAATAAATATAGGGAAACAAACCAAAGGTGTATGGATATAAATAAGGTTATTAATGATGTCTTCAAAATTGTACTAAATATTTTATTTGTATTTACAAAGAGTTATTTGACAACATAGCACCGCAAATCGCTGAAATTTGCACGGTTGCTAATTCGTTACCTCTATTTCTCAAATACTCTGCTAAAAGTTTATTCTTCAATCGGTTAAATCCAACCGATGAAAATCTAAAATAAAAATACACGATAAAGATATAAAAGAAATCGTGTTTTGTTTAGGTAGATTTTACACCGCTCGATATGCTTAAAAATTATCGTCAAAGTTGTAACGAATAAATCAGCAGCTTCCATACTCTGTTCACTTTCTTGGGAATAACCCAACAGATGCTTGACATCCTCTCCTTTTTTTTGGGGGGGGTAAAAGTTATTTTTTTCTCCTGAAAATAAAATGGCCTTGGTAGTCTTGAAGTCCTATATCAACTTTTCATATTCATAACTGATTAAATATTTAACTAGTAATATTCGTTACCAGTTATTTAGTGGTGTTCAGATTGCCCCTCTTCATTCACTAACCAATCCTAAATCGTTAATGTGATTCGTCAGTAATTAGCAAATTTCCTTAATATTTAGTCCCTCCAGACTATTATTAAGGCAAGAAAAAACAAATCCGTTTAATTCGGAGGCAAAGTCAACAGTATACAGATAGATGAAATCTCCTTTATAGAACATATCTCCTTTACGGCTTTTAACGAAGTAATACATTTGAAAGACTGTATTCATTTACAACAACTGATCAAAGTTAGGATTAAGGTACTTGCTGCGGATTCAAGCTACACTAATAATATCAATTTAAAAAGTTTTACAAAACACTTCTTTAAGTACAAGGTCTGAGCTATCTAAATTGCTCCATTTCGTAAGATTTGATGGTCAGAACTCAGCCATGAAAGTGCTACCAGATTGAAAGGAAGTTTTAAAATGTAGAAATAATATTATTTACAGACCAGAATAAAAAGCCAGAAACAGGGAAGTGGAAATATTTTGGATTTTCTTTGGAGTACATACGTTCAATGCGGTATGTATGATTGAAAAGGTCACGAAGAAAAAAAAAGAACGGCAGCATAATCTGACTAAAATAAGAGGAGAGAGTGGGTGAACTTCACCTAAAAATGAGGTATATAATGCATGGATGGAAAAAATAGGAATATGTAAATGATATTCTATAAAAAATGGAAGACTGGGGCTTTTCGAAAAAATGAAGAGAAAAAAAAATTATATAAAGTGTTTTTTTTATTAACTTATAGGAAAGAACATCTTATGAAAGAGAATCAATTTATTTTTCAAATCATTCGTATTTGTTTGTGTCATAAAAAGTCTTAAAACAAAGTTTATTTGAATATTAGATACTCATTATATCTTTGTGCCTTCAAACAAAGAGTACATTAAATCAGAACAAACAGCCGTTTGCACGAGCATTGAATTTAACTTTATAATAAATCTAGCTGTGTGGTGAGAGATGAGACTGCTAGCGAGATAATCTATTTATTAGAACTTAAGTGCCCCTATTGCATGAGTGAATGTTCAAGAGTATGGCCTGAATGATATCAAATGAGTACAGAAAGCGACTCGAAACGATATGGAAGATAGCTATATGATACCCTCTAAAAGTAAATCTATCAAGAGACGTCAGACGTTTATGACAATGTTTTTTTAACAATACGATGTCACAACACATAGCTTTTGTAGATGAGTTATTTTAAGATAATATTGGTGACAACAACCGACTTTTGTATGGTACCTCATTTCAATATCCTTAAGTTCGTCAGTATCCCCTCGGAAAACGTTTTGTCGTGGACTTGCGAGTACCTATCTCTTGCTGTTCAAGAAATCTTGTGCTATAGAAGATTTATTGTGTATGGTTTGAACACACGTTTTTGATCATCCACAATTATAGTTGAGTGATACCACCTTCAACTTGTAAAAAGAATGTTCCGTTTGTTGGATAAAATACTTTTTGAATTGGCCATCCTTTCTTGATTTTTATAGAATATGCTAAAAATACATTCAATTTTTACTTTGAATGGCTCATTCACTAATTAAGAATAATATTATAGGGAATATATGGTATTTGTGAAATATCATAAAAAGGGTCTTTTTCAAACACTGTTAGGGATACTGTAACAGTCGGTGTTATAATAGTGTATCACTCTATTATGAAGATTGACCATATAATCAGAATTAGCAATGTGAAACATATTTTTTTAAGTTTGATATTGGAATAATATTGTTTTTTTATGCTTTTCGAACAGATGTTAGTTCAATGTGAGATAAAATAATGTTTCATAACACTAAGGTGTTGATTGTTAGATGTATATGAATTGAGGTGTTAGATTTTTAAAATCATTTTATAATTCAAATACAATTTCGCTTTATTATTTTTGCTGGCAAAGAAAAAGTAAGAAAAATCTGACTTTTTTATTTATGAGTACTCATTAGCATTTTATCTATTAATTTAAATTTATCAAAAATGAAAACTAAACCTTTTTTAAAATCGATGGCATTAGTGATTTGTTGCTTAACTTCTTTTGTATTGGTATCATGTGATAAGGATGATGATAAGCCCAATTTAAAAATCAGTCCTAATAAAGTAGAAGTTGCAGTTGGTAAAACGGTTACTGTGTCTGTTAGTAATGGTACTGCACCATATACGACGAAATCAAGTGATGCAAAAATCGCAGTTGCGAAATCAGATAAAAATGCGATTGTAATTACCGGTGTAAAAGATGGTTCAGCAATGATAACTATTACGGACCGGAAGGGAGTTACAGGAAAAGTTGCTGTAACTGTAAGAACTGTAAAAGAGACCCCAAAAACTCCAAAAGGACTGGATTTTGATAAACAATCTATTACTGTGAGTGTTGGAAAAGATGGTATAGTAACAGTAAAAGGTGGTGCACAGCCATATTCTGCCGTTGCGAAAGATGTCAATATTGCTACGGTATCAGTCAAGGAAAATAAAGTCAACATAAGAGGAGTTAAGGCAGGAAAAACTACTATTACAGTTACAGATAAGGATAAGAAAACGGGAACTATCAATGTGACGGTTAAATAGTTTTCTTTTTTTTCTAATTTTATTGTAATGCATAGCGAGTGAGACGAAGATAATTTCGTTATATACTGCTATGCATTTACAATAAGTCTTTGTATATAATGATCTTGCGAGTTATAATTAACCTCAAATTATATGTTAAATATTTTAAATTATGAAATTGATTAAATTGCATTTATTGGTAGCAGCCATGATAATAGTAACATCAGGCTGTGTTGGATCTGGGAAGAAATATAAACAACAAGAAAATAGTGCTGCCGGAGTAGTGGATAGCAAAAACAAAGATTGTTATGGCACCTATGAAGGCATATTACCTTGTGCCGACTGTGGTGGCATCAAAACGACATTGAAAATTAATAGTGATGCAACTTATGATTTGCGGAGTGAGTATCTGGGTGAGGAGAATGGTATTTTTGAAGAGAGCGGTGTATATAATATGATAGGCGAAAACATCATTGAACTGGTTACTCCTTCATCGGGTGCCAAAACATATTATAAAGTTCTCGACGACGCAGTGGTCTTGTCTGACAGTACGGAAATCTTCAACAATAGCGGGCGGCTCGCAGCACAATATATATTGAAAAGACAGTAATGTTTATGTGTGATAGGACATGTGATTTGTTTAAGGTAGGAAATTTTAACATAAAAAGGTGCCTATTATTTCTTGTCTGTATAATGTTATTAGTTGCTTGTGGTGAGAATGATCCGATTGAATCCCGGAATCGACATCCCAGGCAACAGGAAGAATCTCATAGTGAACAATCCGGATCAGTTCCCGCTGTGGCTAAAGAGGATGTTGCAGCTTATTTTAGATTTGATATGTCTAGAGATATAAATGTTGCGTTAGGACTTGTTGAAGCACAGAAAGAGACGCTGCAGATAAACGGGAAAATGATAAAAATAACTGAGGCTGTAGTGAAAAGGAAAGATTATCAAAAAGGCTCATTTGTGCTATATGTTACAGGCACGGTAAATGGTTCACCTTTTAAGAATGAATTCACTTTTACCGGCTTTGTGAGCAAACCTGACGATTATCAAATGGTTAATGGTGCACAAGCTGAGTGGAAAGCAAATGCTGATTATTATGCAAAGCTTGATTTTGATAGCTTTTACAGATTACATAAAGTGAACATGTTTACAATTGAGAATTTAGGCCGGTTAGTGGACTTTTATTCTATAAATGTAGGGGGAGAAAAATATCTTTTTACTCTGGAAGATCTTGAGAAGACGGTTCTTGAAGATATAAAATATGAGCAAAATCAGCTTTCTTTCTATCTTAGGTACAATAATAGTAGGTCTAAAAAAAGAATATCACTTCTGTTTGACAAGAATAAATATTATGAAGGAAAGGTTACTGTAAATACAGATTTTATAAAACAGAAGTATATGAGAGGGATATATGAAAATCCATCTCTATTTAATGGTCACATTTTTTCATATGATGAAAGTGCGTATGCTGTGGAAATCAGTACAACTCTGAAAGAAAAAAGCGACACAGGCAACATGCTTACACTACATTTAAGCATGTATGCAAAGGGTAATGGTGGCTTGTTGCTTGCAGAATTTGATAAAATATTCACCGGTTTTAAACCCTTAAGTGAATTGAAGAATGAGTTGATAGCCTACTCAACACCGGATTTGCATGAGTTTGTGAAAAATAAACTTAAGAATAGTAATTATGGTGATGTGAAAAATAAGTTTTCCAATTCTATAGATAGATGGATACAGTATGTGGAATTTGTAATTAAGGATCATGATTCATTGCAATGGGAAAAGAATAAATGGAGCAAGAACGTCTTGAATGGTCTCTTTTCTTCTGTAAAGGATATATATTTGGATAATGTAAGATTTGAACTTAACTCCGCCCAATTAAAGGAGATTGGCGGAAAGCGTTTTTTGTATATTGTTTTTCAAATGATTGGTGCTAATGATTTGGTATTGACGAGTGACGCTATTCTTTTTAATATGTCCATACACATACCTTCTTCGTTATAAAATGATTTGTGACAAATTGATCCGGTCCAATATTGTGTTTATATTTAAATTGAAATTCACAATGATATCTAAGACAAAAATATTCCTTTTTTTTCTTGCAAGAGCTTTATTTATTAATGCACAACAATAAGAAAAAAAGAGGAAGTAAAAAATGATTCCGTTTACTAACTTCAGGAGGGTAGTAGTAGCCTCTCTCGACCAATAAATATAAAAAAATCTTTCTATTGGAATGAAGACAAGATAAAAGCTGGCATATCTGTACAAGGAAATTGGCGTAACCAAAACTTTCCAGGTACACTTCCGCAAAGAAAGAATATGGTAACCGGAACATTTGAACGCGATTTCGACATCAATCCTTTCTCTTATGCTTTGGGAATGAGCCGTACTTTGCGTCCTCGAAATATCAACGTGAACTGAAGTATTATCGTAACAATTGGACACCGTTCAATTTTAAACGAATTTAAAAACAATTATATGAGAATCGAAGTACTTGATTTTAAAATAATAATGCTCATCGGTCAAAACTTATCAAGAGATCATTACTGAATATTTTCTGGGAGAAGAATCATTTTGGTTTTAGGGGGCATCTTACACAGGCCCTCCAATATGAACAGGAATAAAAATAGGAAGATTTATTATAGCCTGTTATCATACAGCCGGTAACGATGTGTCGATTTATTTGATTCCCATATCAAAATAATCGGGACAATATATTTAATCGTACTTGATCGTAAAATCATCATTTATAGGTATTGCGTACAATTATGCAATCTGCTATCTTTACAACCTAATGGATAATGCAAGAAAAAAGCGGAAATACAGAGCCATAGTGGCATGCTTATTGTTGCTGACTATGATGCCTTTCTTCTTTGTGAAAGCCTTTCATGTTCACAAAGAAGATTTATGTATATCTCATGATGAGCAACAATCTTCCCATCATGATTCTGCCGATAAATGTGCTATCTGCCTGTTCACTTTATCTTCATTTACCGAAGCCGAGAGCTTTGAGTACAATTGCGTTCAGACAGAGAACCCCGTTGAATATCTTATCCAAAAGGAGAAGGACATTACTGTTACTTTTCCCCTATTGTCTCTCCGCGCTCCTCCTGTCCAACTATTACAATCCCTCTCATGGGTTGCATGCATTATAAGATGACATGTGAAAGAGGGATGCTGTGCCCTTTGGTTATCTTAAACAATTTATAACTTCATTACAATTTTCGTAAAGTATGACATTTCATGCATATTTCCAATATGTGTGTCTATTCATTGTCTGGCTGTGTGCAATATCTCCTACAAGGATGTATGCACAGAAATACCGACAGCAATCAGATACACATAGGACACTGTTGGTTGTAGATAAGGAAACCGGACGTCCGATTGAAGGAGCTTACATCTTATTGGAGAATCAACCCCTTGCCAGTTCAACCGGAGGAAGAATCATTATCCCTTGGAAGACAAATTCCAAGGATACAGTTCTTGTACAGAGTTTGGGCTACAAATCTCAATATATATATTTGAGTGAGGCATTCAAAAAGGTGAATATTCAAACAGTATATCTTTATCCGGAGATAAAAATTCTGGAAGAAGTCATTATTACCGGTGAGTGCTCCGGAGTGACTCGGAATACGGTAAGCAACAACCTTACTTCCTTCGCAATCAATCGCGCATTGGGAACTTCTCTCACCTCTCTGCTTGAACAGGTCAGTGGCGTAAGTTCCATCAGTACGGGGACGACAGTTGCCAAACCTGTCATCCAAGGAATGTATGGCAACCGGATATTAATCATAAACAATGGTTCCCGCCAGACAGGCCAACAATGGGGAGTTGATCATGCTCCTGAAGTGGATATGAACGGAAACGCTTCCATTCGGGTGATAAAAGGTTCTGACGCGGTACGATATGGTTCAGAAGCTTTGGGAGGAATTATTGTCATGGAACAGGCTCCCTTACCCTTCCGGAAGAAGGCCTTGAAAGGAAAGACTTCCATACTTTATGGAAGTAATGGTCACCGTTATGTGCTGACCGGACAGTTGGAAGGCACTTTCCCTTTTCTCCGTGACCTTGCCTGGCGAGTACAGGGGACATATTCAAATTCCGGAGACCGTTCCACCGCAAACTATCTTCTAAATAACACTGGAGCCAGAGAACATCATACCTCCGCTTTACTCGGCTATGACCGTGGACGTTTAAGAATAGAAGGATTCTACAGTCACTTTTACAACCGGACGGGAGTAATGTTCAGTGCCCAGATGGGAAGTGAAGATCTGCTGGCAGAACGTATCCGATTGGGACGTCCCCTGTACACAGATCCTTTCACGCGAAGTATCGCATACCCATATCAAAAAGTTACCCATCAGACAGCCATTGGTAAAATGAAGTTCAGTATGCGGAACGCAGGAAATCTTTACTGGCAAAGTTCCTGGCAGAAGGACGACCGACAGGAAAACCGCATCCGGCGTCTGGGTTCCGACATTCCAGCTGTTTCCCTGCACTTAAACTCATTACAAAACTCTCTCTGCTGGAAATTGAATTATAATTCATGGCAAACAGAGGTTGGGGGACAAATTATGTTCATTGATAATCACAGTCAGGCAGGAACAGGTATTGTTCCCGTTATTCCCAACTATACGGAGACACAGATGGGAATATATGGTATCGGGAAGTATAATTACAGTAAAGGAGGAATTGAAGCAGGTATTCGTTTTGACGGACAGGAAACCCGTGCCAGTGGTTATGACTGGACAGGAAGTCTCTATGGAGGAACAAGAAAGTTCAATAACGTATCATACAGTCTGGGAGGTCATCATCATTTCTCTGACCAATGGAAGCTCACCACTAATTTCGGGCTGGCCTGGAGAGCTCCTCACGTGTATGAATTATATAGCAACGGAAATGAACTCGGATCCGGAATGTTTGTCAAAGGAGATTCTACCATGCACTCCGAAAGGAGCTATAAATGGATATCTTCCATCAGTTACAGCAATAAGGTATTCAGTGCCCGAATGGACGGTTACCTGCAATGGATAAGCGGCTATATCTATGATGAACCGAAGAAAGAAACCATCACTGTTATTTCGGGGGTATACCCTGTATTCCAATACAAACAGACCCCGGCTTTCTTTCGCGGAATGGATTTTGACTTTCACTTCATGCCCATAAATTCATGGGATTATCACCTGATTGCTTCTTTTATACGGGCAAATGAACAGACGACAGGAAATTACCTTCCTTATATCCCCTCTTCCCGTTTCAGCCATGACCTCTCATGGCTTCACGAAACCAAATCGCATTCCAAATTACGTTTGAGTATCAGACATCGATTCGTGGCAAAACAGACCCGGTTTGACTCGAATACGGATCTTATTCCCTATACCCCTCCGGCATACCACCTCTTGGGGTTCGCTGCTAGCTTTGAGTGTCCTGTAAAATACGGATACAAACTACAATTCATGATAGCGGCAGACAATATCTTGAACAAAGAATATAAAGAATACACTAACCGTTCACGCTACTATGCACATGACATGGGATCTGATGTACGTTGTGTAGTGAACTGGAGTTTTTGATTTATAACAATTATTATTAACCAAATAAATAAAAAATGAAAACAAATGTATGTAAAATCGCATTGATGTTCCTGATAGGAACAGCTCTTTCGTTGTTGTTCAATTCATGCAGTAAAGATCCTGTAATTCCTGAAAATGAGACAGATAATAAATTGCATGAAGATCCTTCCAAAATGACTATCCGTCTTGTGGAATGTCACCTGCATGCAGACTGGAATGAAATACAGAAAGTCGGTGGACCTCACCAGAATCCGGAATCTCCGGCCAAGCACATGAAACGTATTCAGGAAATAACTTATGAGCTGAAAGCCGGCAAGGTTGGAGGCTTGCCGAAGGCAGTCAAAGCAAGTTCTACGTGCAGAAAAATGGAGACTACTATACTTATGGGAAATACACCCCGGCTCCCGTTTATTTGATGTTCATCTATTACTATAACGCCAAAGGAGATTTGATGAACAGCCAGTTTATAGAAAACGGGCAGGATAATATTCATCAACATTTCTTCACGCCTGAAAATGTAAAACCCACATTTGACGGTCAGCCGGAAGCCGATGACAATGAACCGCAGAAATTGGTGGATTATCTTTATGTGGACACTACCCCCTGGGACAAGACCAAACATAGCAAGGAAGCTGAAATAACAGGAGACAGTAACCCGATAGGTTTGAAAGGAGTTATCCGTTTTTTGAAAGACCGTAAGGAATTCGACCTGAAAATTCGTCTTTATCACGGCTACAAATCCAAGGGCAATCCGGAAACAGGTACTTTTGATCCGTTCTATAAACCTTCCGGAATATTGATCCAGCGTGGTACATGGGATATCAACCTAAACATTCCGGTAGTGGTGTTCTGGAGCCGTGAAGAGACTGTGGGGGTAGACGAAGACACCGAACCCGAAGGTGGAAGAAGACGGGCTTGATGAAAAAAGTAATCGTGCCATACATTCAATTATGGGAACCTTCAATCTTACATGGAAAGAAGCGCTTGAAGAGTTTATAATTTACACTTATAAGTCAGGGGATGTGGAAGCCGGAGCGATTTGGCTTTGAAAATCGGTTTGGACTGCCATAAGTAACCATAAAACTGCCTGTTGTGACATTGGTGCCGGTATTGTTTCAACAGGCAGTTGTTCCTGTTAAACCGTTTCATCTTTTTTTGCAAGAATGAAACGGAAACAAGTGCCATTCGGCAGTGTCTCCAATGAGAACTGCCATAGGGCATTGAAAAGAAAATCATCTCGTGTTATAAACGATTAAATTCATGCTGTTTATTAGAATATTCAATATATTGTGAGATAATGAGTCATAATATTGTAAGATTATAAGAGGATTTGATTCTATGAATATCAGGAAATGGTTATTTACAATTCACATTTAAGATAAAATAGAGATTTTACAATGGAAGGCTATAATAAAAAAGTAATAATGAGTTATTGGACAATTTGCAGGATGAAAACAACGAAAAAAATCTACGTAAAGGTTAGCATTATCTTTTTATTGGGAGGAATTTTACTTTTTTCTTCATGCGAGAAGGAGGAAAATCAAAAGATAGAAGCCAACCGGAAAACATTATTCATGTATTTGCCATGGTCCTCAAATTTGACGAACTATTTTTATAATAACATATCTGACCTGGAAAAATGTATAACGAAAATAGGCTGAACAATGAGAAAGTAATTGTTTTTATTTCTACCGGTAGTACGGAGGCCATGATGTTTGAAATTGTGTCTTCTCACGGGAGATGTAAACGTGAAATACTTAAAAAATATAAGTCTCCGCCTTTTACGACAATCGATGGGATAACAGCAATTTTAAATGATGTAAAGGCATTTGCTCCGGCTTCTGTTTATACCATGATTATAGGATGTCACGGTATGGGATGGCTTCCTGTTTATGAGATGAAAGTGCGTTCCGCACCTCACATGAAAATGCATTGGGAATATCAGGGTGTTCCATTGACACGTTATTTTGGAGGACTGACCGCCGAATACCAAACAGATATAAAATCTCTAGCCTCCGGTATTGCTAATGCAGGCATGAAAATGGAATATATTCTATTTGATGACTGTTATATGTCATCTATAGAGGTTGCCTATGAATTAAAGGATGTTACAAAATATTTGATTGGTTCTACCAGTGAGATGATGGCATACGGAATGCCTTATGCCGCTATTGGGGAATATTTACTGGGGAATCCCGATTATCAATCGGGATGTGAAGAATTTTACAATTTTTATTCAACCTATGAAATAATGCCTTGTGGGACATTAGCAGTAACGGACTGTTCAGAACTGGAGAATATGGCAGCCATCATAAAAAGTATCAATAGTAAATATTCTTTTGACAAATCCCTGAGGGGAACAATCCAACGTTTAGATGGTTATACTCCTGTAATATTTTATGATTTTGCAGATTATATAACCTCACTCTGTAACGATCCTATATTATTAAACCAATTTAGAGAGCAGCTAAATCATCTTGTTCCATATAAAACCCATACAAAAAATTTCTACACTATGGCCAAAGGTATTATTCCTATCAATACATTTTCCGGTATAACAACATCCGATCCGAGTGACAATCCTATGACTGTGCTGAAAGAAAATACATTATGGTATAAAGCAGCGCATAATTAAAGTTGATAATAAGATGAAGAATACTAAACTCCCAAGCCTGCATATTTTATAACTTTTTGGTTATTGTCTGTTTTTGGAAATGGTATATATAGGAATTGAGAACTATCATGCAGGGAATCATGCAAAAAAAGTATTTATGGTTTCTGTTGAGATACAAAGAATGTAATAATAATTATATTTCTTCTAATAAAAGCTTTCCGCATCGAAATGTGTTTGTTACTCCTAATATTCGCAATATGAAATATAAAATTATAATTGGACTATCAGCTATTCTCTATTTTACAGGTTGTTATAACAGGGAACAGACCCCTCGCCTTAGTGAGGCTGAAAAGCTAATGCAGAACAACCCGGATAGTGCATTAGCAATACTACAAA
>ENA-OQIG01001113-OQIG01001113.1-human-gut-metagenome-genome-assembly--contig:-NODE-1113-length-12668-cov-1.509050_pt1 | contig 12668 bp, 19 predicted proteins | sample MGYA00242576_ERZ504741 | MGnify/ENA primary metagenome ERZ504741 (study PRJEB26092, sample SAMD00036436) | human gut metagenome | host: Homo sapiens | study: EMG produced TPA metagenomics assembly of... | reverse complement strand
TCGAACCGGGAAAAAGTTTACGTTGACTGTCCATCCGTGGGGCCGAATTTTCCTGGGGACTTACTCCCCGGAAAGAGGGCCGGGCTTTTAAGCGATCGTAATTGAGGTCGAATGGATCGAAGATGTATCTACCGGCGCATTATCCGGAAGATTGGTAGAAAGCGTTTGATGGAATACAAGTTTTTCCAGAAGACTTTTTCCATGTCTCCCGGCGAACGGCTGAAATATCGGGCAGATGCAGACTGCGTATGATGAATGAAAAAGGCGTTTATCAATACATTGACAACCTTGTGCAAATCATGCAGAACACCCCTGCCGGCAATGTTTGGCTGATCTTCTGCCTTTATTCCTTATCTGCCGACCAACGGCCGGAACAAGGCATTTATGCTACGATAACCCAGATGGAACGTGGGGAAGTAGAAACATTATCCCTTTCGGAAGAGCACCGCAATATCCTTTCAGAACGCGAAAAGGAAATACTGCGCTGCATACGGAAAGGGCTGTCGAGTAAAGAAATAGCAGCGACTCTTTATATCAGTGTGAATACGGTCAACCGCCACCGACAGAATATTTTGGAAAAACTTTCTGTCGGCAACTCGATAGAAGCCTGTCGGGCAGCGGAGCTGATGAAATTGCTGTAATATTCCTTGAATTTATCCGGGATTTATCCAGATAGAGTATTTATCCAAGTAAAGATAGCAGATCATCGAGTCTTTTCACCTGTTTCAAGCGTTCGTGTGCGAACGTTTCCGTTACTTCATGCTTCCACATGACTTCAAAAGGAATATGTACTCCGTATCCACCTAAAGATAAGACCGGCTGAATATCCGATTTAAAAGAATTGCCGACCATCAAAAGTTCGGAAGGAGCTATTTGCAGAATACTCAATAGCCGGAGATATTCTTTTTCCGTCTTGTCGGACATCACCTCGATATGGTCAAAGTAAGGAGATAATCCCGAACGTTCCAGCTTATTCTCCTGGTCCAGCAAATCTCCCTTTGTAGCTACTACCAACTTGTATTTTCCCGTTTCTTTCAGCGTTTTCAGCGTTTCCTTGACTCCCGGAAGTAATTCGATAGGCATTTTCAACAAGGATTTCCCTAAATCGACAATTTGCCGAATAATGTCGGCTGCAATCTTTCCGTTGCTGATCTGTAATGCTGTTTTCGACCATTGAAATGGTAAACGCCTTGGCGCCATATCCCAAAATTTGCAGATTATTCATTTCTGTTTGGAATAAGGCGGCTGAGATTTCTTTGGAGGTGCCATACGGTTTCAGCAAATCCGTATACTGTTTTTCCACTTCCTGAAAAAAGGTTCGTTACTCCACAGCGTGTCGTCTGCATCAAAAGCTATGACTTTAATAAGTTCTTTCATCGGTCTTGTCGTTAATGGGGGACGAGAATCGTTCCGTTATATTTTGCGGCAAAGTTACTGTATTTTCATATAAATCCCTATCTTTGTTACCCGTTTTAAGTTTGAATTTTAATAGGAGATACAATAATGAAAATAGGAGATAAGGTGCGTTTCCTCAGTGAGGTAGGCGGTGGAATCGTAACAGGATTCAAAGGAAAAGACTTTGTACTGGTGGAAGATGCGGATGGTTTTGATATCCCGATGCCGATACGTGAATGTGTCGTGATTGAGGCGGATGATTACAATATAAAACGCAAGCCTGCCGCGACAGCTCCGAAGCAGGAGGAACCCGCGAAGCCGGCCAAACCGGAAATGCCGGTTATACAGCGCCAGCCGGAAGTGCGTGGCGGTGATACGTTGAATGTGTTTTTGGCTTATGTGCGAAGATGCCAAAGCGATGATGACTACTCCTTTCGAGGCATATTTGGTGAATGACAGCAATTACTATCTGTATTATACTTATCTGAGTGCGGAAGGAAAGGCTTGGAACAACCGTTCACATGGACTGGTAGAGCCGAATACCAAACTGTTACTGGAAGAATTCACCAAGGATGTATTGAATGAAATGGAACGGGTAGCTGTCCAGCTGATCGCTTTCAAGGATGGGAAGCCTGCTGCCATCAAACCTGCTGTCAGCGTAGAGCTGAGGATTGATACGGTGAAATTCTATAAACTGCATACATTCAGTGCTTCCGATTCTTCGAAGAACCTGCTCTGATTTATGATATTGTGAAAGATGACGTGCCTGCCAAGCAGGTATATGTGTCGGCGGAAGAGATTCAGTCAGCTTTGTTGCAGAAAAAAGTTTGTGGATAAACCCAAAGTCGCAGCCTATTATGAAGCCCAACCACGGTCAGAGCGGAAAAAATGGGATTATTGAAGTAGACCTTCATATTGATTCTCTGCTTGATGATACGCACGGAATGAGTAACAGCGAAATTCTGAACTACCAACTGGACAAATTCCGTGAAGTAATAGAGGCGAATAAAGAGAAGCGTGAGCAGAAAGTTGTGTTTATTCACGGAAAAGGAGACGGAGTGCTTCGGAAAGCCATTATTGATGAATTGAAACGGAAACACAGCAATTACCGTTATCAGGATGCCTCTTTTCAGGAATATGGTTTCGGGGCTACCATGGTGACTATCAAATGATTCCGGTGTACTTGTAAATGATGCTGAAAATGTATTTGCCGGAATAAGTCCGGCAGGTGGGATGAGATAAAAAGAAGGTGGAGAACTTGACCGGTCTCCACCCTTTCTCTTGCTATATGATTCAATTTTACTTACTTAGGTCGATGCCTTTATTCAGTAAAGTAAGGTTCATCAAAGCGGCATATTTAGCATATTGTTCAGCGCTGAGCGTCTTTCTCATAAGTTTCAAGTTGCCGTATACAGCGTTGCGCAATTTTGCTTCTTTATCTTTCTTGGCTGTAGTGGCTCTTGACATCTGTTCTGAGAAATAATCGCAGATGTTTGCTACTTCTTCGCTCTGAACAGAGTTTAACTGCAAATATTTACCTAATTTATTTACGTTGATGTTACCTTCCCATTTTGCAGTTGTAGGTTGGTTTCCTGCTGCAAAAGTCGAAGCAGCGAGGCAGAGTGCTGCCACTAATGTTAATCCTAAACGTTTCATAATACCTACTTTTTAATTGTTATACCTAAAAACTATTCCTAAAAAACAAATCTAATACCTATTGAAAACTGATCTAATCGCTTAGTTTTTTCTTTTTACCTATGCAAATATAGCGATATGTTTTATAGCATAAAAATAAAGAAAAGGAAAAGATTTTGTTTCGGTTGATTTCTTGATGTAAATCAAGAAATCAACTGCTTTTTGATACAAAAAGACCTTATTCTGAAACATTTTTGCAATACGTGTGCGGAAACGAAAATGTAATATAACTGAATTTTAAGGAATATTGCTGTTAAAATGATATTGAGCAAAGGAAGGTGACGAGAAATGGAACACTGAAATCAACTACAAAACCATGAAAGATAGAAATGATTACGAATTCTTTTCCGGAACATCGGGTGATGATGGGAAGAGTAGTGTCCATTGTGGTAGCTCCTCCTACAGAAATAGGGCCAGCTTGCCGAAATACTTCACGAGTAACGGGGCTCCCAGCAATGCTATGATTTCACGCATGATGTTGGATAACAATGCGATTGTTCCCAATTCCGGACCTTTATATTCGGTGATGAATATACTCGAAAGGGAATAGTAGCCGAATCCGGCTCCCACTGCCATACAGTCTGAAGAGGTTCTTTGGCTCATGAAAATGCCTGCTACGGCGCATCCTGCCAATGTCCCCAGTATCGTCATGACGGGGAGAAACATCAGGCGGGGATTCAGAGAACGGAAACTTTTCAGTGTGTTGGGATCATTACCGATACTGATACCTACGCAGAACATCAGTCCGCAAAGGGCGTAATAGCTTAGTTTGCTATCCGTAAAATCGTAAGGAATCAGATGATAAAACCCGCAAAGGGTACCGAGAATGAAAAATGAGACGATGATCAGACTTCCTTTCATACTTCCGTCTCCTTTCCTTTATTCCTTATATATAATAGGTACCAGAGTCCCCATGCGCAAAGTATACTGCCGGTCACTGCCGCCAGTGTGATAATGAGTGCTTCGAGTCCCAATGTATGCAGTCCTTTGATGATAGCCTCGTTTCCTCCTACATCAATCCCGAGGAGGAAGAGCAGGACCATATCAGCAGGGTGATTATTTTATGTATCCAAGATAGTCTTTTATTACGTAACAGGAAGCCAAAAAGCATTCCTGTCAGCATAATTCCGATGATGATAAACATAGTAAGTGCCTGTTTTTGGCTGCAAAGATAATTGAAATAGATCGTTGTTCCTAATTAAAGTCGGTGGAGACGTTCGTAAAATGAAAGGAAACTTTCAGCGAATTGGAATAAAAACAGAAATTGAAGCCTGGTTTTTAGTAAGATGTCTAATTTAAATTCATATATTTATAGCCGTCAAATTAATGTAAGATATATGCGGAGACTAAACTATATTATTTGTTTTTCCACAGTACGTTGAAAATAAACGTTCCGCTGTCTATATTAGGTGCACTTATTGTATCAAAAGCTGACTGGAGCTTGTTTTGGGGAAGCTTTTCCTTATCTATTGGGTGGCTGGGGAATTGTTGCCAGTTTGCTTTATAAGGAGTTTCTTGAAAAGGAAGCCTACTTTTTCTATTATAATTCCGGAATTCTGAAACGGAACTTGATTGTCTTTGTGTTTGCTGTATATTGGTCTGTACTTTGGATTGTAAAATTATGCATCACTTGCTTGAAATAGATAGTATTATTAAGAATTTCGGTACCAGGCAACTGCTGACTGATGTTTACCTGAAAATAAATACAGGTGATGTTATTGGATTGTTCGGCAGGAACGGTACAGGAAAATCCGTGTTGATGCAAATAATCTTCGGAACAATGAAAGCAGACCGGAAATTTATCCGGTTGGATGAATGTAAGGTCCTTTCGGCTCCTTACCAACATGCAAGGACAATAGCCTTCCTGCCGCAACAAGGCTACTTGCCCAAGCATGAAAAGATAAATAAATTGGTAGACTGTTACCTGGATGCTAATGTCGTTCCCTATTTTTATGAGGATGATGAAGTTGCCCAGTCGTGTATGGAACGGCGTGTCTCCCAACTTTCCGGAGGTGAACGGAGATATTTGGAAGCTAAGTTGCTTTTGCTGGGCAATGCTAAATTTGTCCTGTTGGATGAGCCTTTCGATTATTTATCCTTTCATTTGGTAGATAAACTGATCGGGTTAATAAAAAAACATTCGGAAGAGAAAGGGATAGTGATTGCTGATCATAATTACGAAAAAGTCTTAGAGGTTGTCAATCGACTTGTCTTGATTCGGGAGGGAGTATTGATGGAACTAACTGATAAGCGGGGATTGGTGGAGCAGGGGTATCTTTTAGATGAAAGTTACTTATGAATCCTGCTCCTATATTTATTTTTGCAAGTCATTTCGGGTTATTTTCCTGATTCGAACCGTTTGAGATACTTCCGTGCTGATACCTATCATTCCCGTACCTCCATGTACATTACTGGGATATCTGAGAGGTTCGTTAATTGTTTCGTCATAAGTCGGAATCGATAGATTGAGTGCTTTCAGATTAGTAATATTCTGTTTCCGTGATACTCAACAAACGGATGATGACATCCATTCCTTCATAATATCCGTTGTAATTGTTGTTGTATGGGATGGCGGGATCGTTGTAGACCGTCATTGTATAGGAGGTATCTCTAAATCGCGAATCATCAAAGACACCATAAATGTTTTTAGCTGTGTCGAACAGTCCGTTGTCTTCGTCATCTCCTGTGGAAGGTTGACCGTCTGTCAGTACTATGTCTTCGCGTCCGATAAATGAATAAGTGATATGCTTTGTCCAGTGAAGGTAATCTTCTCCTCCTTCTTCGTGGTTGTATCCCCATAGTCGCATTTGTTTATCTACTACAATGCGGTAGAAGTTTGCCTCGTTCGGGCGGTCTTTAAAAGTTATTTTGTAGCGCATGTAGTCTTGAGTATGTCCGTTTTGTATTAGCGGGACGGTGAGCGTGTCGATGTTTTCTATTTTATCAAGGCGTTGCGGAACGGTGACTTCTGCCCAGGCATGATATTTGCCGTCATCGGTCATGGCATCAATACGCACTACTTCTCCCGAAGCAAATTTGCCTGTGATGTTGAACCGGCATTGCTTGTCATACTCAGTTTCCATCGGGAGTGGGCGCAAGGTCTCTCTTAACTCTCCGTTGACGTGAACCTCTACAGTGGCATTTTCAATGTGGTTGGCATAGTCTTTTCCCGTCAGGTTAAGGAATAAGACATTTGTCAGACTGTCAGCGTTAATGAATGCATTCATTACCAATTTAGGAGGATTATCCTTTATATTAAAAGGGAGTTCATTTTCACAAGATACTGTCACCAGTATTATAACTAGCAGGATAAGCGGATGATATATATAAGTTTTCATGTTAACTTAGAATTTGTAAGTGTAAGTAAAAGATGGAATGCAGGGGAGCAGGGTATATTTTTTGATCACACTTTTTCCATCGTCATTATGAGAGCGAAATACCCATGCCGGATTCATGGAGTTGTATGCATTATAAAGACTGATGTTCCAGATACGCATTCCGTGCTTGGTCTTTTTATTGAAATTAATCCCTATGTTCAACCGGTGGCTCGCAGGCAGCCGGTAATTATTGCGATGTTCTATGTAATTGGCCTCTCCAACATTAGGGGAATTGTTATAAATAGGATTGTAGTAGTTATCGAATCCCAGAATAAAGCCATTGTTTGCTCCATTACCAGGACGGATGATTGGTTGTTTTTTCTTCGGGAATAGTACTGGTTCCTCCTGTGCAAAACACCCACGAGGCACCGATGTCAATACGTTCGCTGAATTTATGGTTGAGAGTCAGATTAATAATATGGCGCCGATCATATTTGTATGGAAATCGCTCTCCATTGTTGATAGCACCTTTAGCAAATTTGCGGTCGCTTTTGGATAAGGTATAAGACAACCAGCCTGTTGTCTTCCCGAGCGTTTTTTGAGCCATAAATTCAATTCCCATCGAACGTCCTTTCCCCATTTCAACTTTGCTTTCCCATCCGGTGGAAGAACCGAAAAAACTGACTCCGTCTTTATATTCCAGCACATTGTACATGTCTTTGTAATAGCCTTCTACTGAGAACTCCCAACCTTTGATACCTGTATAATATCCCCCCAATGAATACTGGTGGGATCGCATCGGTTTGATTTTTTTTGTGACAGGCACCCATAAATCAGTAGGCATAGCGATGGGCATGGACGAAAGCAGATGTACATATTGACTCATCTTTGTATAAGATGCCTTGAGAATTACGTCTTTACTTAGTTGATAACGTGTTGAGACACGCGGCTGCAAGGAGAAATAACTTTGTTTTTGTACTTGAAACAGAGAAAAGTGTAATCCAAGATTAAGCCGTAGACGAGTACCGATTTTTAGGTTATCTTCTGCATAAGCCGATACTTCATGTGCATAAATCCGGCTGTTGTTCATGCTGTGGTAAGTAGTGTCGCGAAATGCCTCAGAGTCTACCTTGTCTGATATTTTGGAGGTCATCACTTCCGGACGAAAACGGTGATAGATATATCCTGCTCCAAATTTAATATGGTGCATAGGAGATGGGTTGTAATCAAAATCTATCTGATAATTCCAGTCATTGATACCTGAACGATAGTCTGAAGAGTATCGGTTGATGAAGGTTGTGTTATTGGTGAGTGAATATTGATTATTCGAATATGCACTTACATTGAATAGGTAGTTGTTGTAGGAAACTGTCGTGTTGCTAAACAGGCGATTATTGAAAATGTAGTTCCATCTGGCGGAAATGATTGTGTTTCCCCAGTTCATTTTACTTCCGTCCTTGAAATCGCTATTATCATCATATTGGGTAGCGAAGTGATCTTTCCCGTTATAAGCACTCAGATATAAACGGCTCCGGTCGGAAAACTTGTGATTGATCTTTGCATTGATATCATAAAAGTAATAGTTGTATTTCTCATCATCGGGCATGAATGGTTTGGCTATTAAATCAATATACGAACGTCTGGCGGATATGTTGAATGATGTTTTGTCTTTCACAATCGGTCCTTCCAAATTTATTTTGCTGGTTAGCAAGCCGATACTGAGTGTCCCATGATATTTTTTCATATCCCCGTCATTGGTGCGTACGTCAATGACGGAAGAAAGGCGTCCGCCGAAGCGTGCAGGAAAGGAACTTTTAAATAAAGTGACCTTTTTGATAGCTTCAGGAGTAAAGACGGAAAAGAAGCCGAACATATGGTCTACGTTATATACCGGAGTTCCGTCAAGTAAGATCAGATTTTGGTCGGGACTGCCACCACGTATATATAATCCAGCCGATCCGTCTACTCCTGCCTGTACTCCGGGCATTAACTGAATGGCTTTCATTACATCTGATTCTCCTAATATACTTGGAGTATTCTTGATTTGCACCATTGGAATCTCGACAGCTCCATCTGTGTGGCAACTGTCCCTGCTTCTGCTTTATCTGAAACGACCACTACTTCTTCTAATTGTGCGTTTCCTTTCATACGAATATTCAGCAGAGTATCTTGAGCAAGGGTGAAATGATGTGTTTCTGTGGTATATCCCAAATAAGAGAAACGTAATTCCGTTTCTCCTTCGGCAGAGTGATACTATAAAAGCCGTAAGGATTGGTAGTAGTGCCTTGATATTGATGACTCTCAATGATATTAGTACCAATCAACGTCTCGGACGACGTCCCGTCGGTAACATATCCGCTGATAGTAAACTTGCGGCTTACCGGCTTTTGCACCCTTTTCTTTTGCAGGAGAATGTATCTCTCAGAGAACTTGTAACTGATCGGTTCATCCTTGAATACGAGATCCAGTATCTCATGCAAAGGCATATCTTTCACTTTCAGATTGATTTTATGGCTGATGCTGATTTCTTCACTGTAGATAAAAGAATATCCTGTAGAGTTTTCGATTAACTTGACGAACTCCTTCAATGTAGCATTTCGCAATGTGATTGTGAGTCGGGCATTTGCATTCTGTGCGTATGCCTGTGCGGTGATAAGGATCACCATACCTATCAGACGAGCGTTCTGATAGGTAGGTGTCCTTGGTGAATAGTTCTCATTTAGTCTAGTTTTTAGTAATAGTAATCTGTTGAGTGTTTCGTGAATAGTTGAAATAACCGGCATTATGCAGTACAGATAAAATCGCATCCAAGTCTTCTCCATTACGGAATCGCGCTGTGATCCGATAATTTCGCAAGGTTGAGTCGGCAATGTGAATGGTTGTTCCGAACGAGTTGGAAAGTTCGCGGGCAATCTCCTGCAACGGCAGATCATCGAATATGAACTCCCCGTGGCGCCATGAATTTCATCTCCGGCATTCTCCAGTACCTTGCGAGTAAGCTTTTGTTCCACCTTATTATATATAGCCGCCTCATTCGGTTTCAGCACCATGCGTACTGAGTTGTTTTTATTGCTGACTGCAACCGACCCTGTTAATAAAGTCGTCTTTACATCCGGATTATCGGGATAGGCGTCCACATTGAAGTGAGTGCCAATACTTGAACGTCAATCGTTTCTGTCTGCACTATAAACGGATGCTTTGGGTCTTTACTTACTTCAAAATAGGCTTCTCCGCTCAACTCCACTTCCCGGTTATCCGATTTGAACCGTTCCGGATAGGAAAGGGAAGAATAATGGTTTAGCGTGACGGAAGTGCCGTCGGGCAGATGGACGGTACGTGTTTCTGCCAAAGTGCTAACAGTCTGTATGGTTGCCGGCTGCATGTACAGATAAGCTGTCCATACCGATAGACAGAGTAAAACTACTGCTGCCGCTGCCGCAAATGTGCGTGTCAGATACAACCGGCGGTTGCGGAAATTCAGCTTTTTCTCCAGTTGCGGATAACTGGATGCTGCTGAAAAACGTCCTCTCGGTGAGCGGTGGAAGCGATGAGCTTGTTCAGTATGTCTTCTAATTCTCTATCGGTATATTTCATATCTTTTTCTATTTAGCTTTCTTTCTAATTCGTTTCAGCAGAATCGTCAGCTTGCTTACACTGCCTTCTTTCCACTGGGGAGTACAGGATAAGGTAATGTTCTGCTGTTTCAGTACCATCTTTTTGGGATATAACTTAATGGTGGTCGTTGCCGATTTCTGTCCCGCCTTGATGGTGACTTTGGTTTCTGTTAGTTTCATAATCGGTGCCTGTCCCGCCGGCAAAGCAGGAGTGGCAAGTAACACTGTCCTGTCTTCTTTGGATTTGTCGGTGGCAATAATTTTAATCTGCAACTCACTCTCGGATTGATTCTTGTCACATTCTACTGTTCGGGTAGATTTTTCAAATCCTACATAATCCTTAGGATAATTGTCATTGTCGTTGTTGCAGGAAAATAGGCTCAGGCATGCTGTTAAAAGGACAAAGAGTCCAACGTTTGCGTCATTAAACTTTTTCATCATTCAATCTTTTTTAGTGATTAATCGGTTTATTTGCTGATAAAGACCGGAGATTGACAGAAACTCCCTACGCCTTTTGTGCAAATAAAAGTTAATATAAAAAGAAGTGCTGAACGGTTCGGGTGATCTCCGGTTATCCGCTGGACGAAATCATCTCTTTCAGTCGGGAGACAGCTTTCTGTAGCTGGGCATCAACTGTCTTTATGCTGATATCCAATTCTTCTGCTACTTGGGCATAACTTTGTTTTTCTTCACGGATACGGATGAATATTTCCCGGCAACGTTCCGGAAGCCGGTCGAGTGCTTTCACATAGATTGCAAACAGTTCTTCACTGATTAATGACTCTTCCGGAGAATAACTTTGTTCCTGTGGCTCCGGCAGGGAATCGGAATGAATGGTGGTGTACTTCGACTCTTTTTCCAGATAATTGAGAGAAGCGTTCTTGACCAGAATAAAGCAATAGTCCTCGATGTTTTTCACATCAAGAAGAGTGTCGCGCTGCTTCCAGAGTTTGAGGAAGATGTCGAGTACGATTTCCTGCGACCATTCTTCCTGTTTCACATAATAGTAGGCTATGCGGAAGAGTCGGTCGTAAGTCATGTTATAGAAGTCGCGGAAGGCTGTTTGCGAGTCCAGTTCCTTCATTTGCCGTAATAACTTCCTTACTTCTGATTCGGTCATCGGCTGATCGTTTAGTTTTTTAATTAACCCAAAGCAAGTCGCTCATAATGCTGTCGGAGATGAAAATTCCTTCCCGTGTCAGGCGTAAAGCCCCCTCGTGGATTTCCAGTTTCCCATTTTCCAGATAGGGGGCAGACATTTTCCGGCAATATTCCCACAGTTCATTACCGAACTCTTGTTTTAGTTTTTCTATAGGTGTTCCCCATACGGTGCGTATGGTGGTAATGATAAATTCGTTGTAACGGGTCGTTTGGTCCAGGTTTTCTGTCTCAAAGTCGCGCTGGTTTCCTTCTATACCTTTTATATATAGGTCGATGGAAGATACGTTCCATTCGCGTGTCGTTCCATTGAATGAATGTGCGGACGGTCCGCAGCCCAAATATGGTATTCCCCTCCAGTACGAAGTATTGTGACGGAGTATTTGTCGGGGCGGCAGAAATTGGATATTTCATAATGCTCGTATCCTGCATTCTGCAAATGTTCGATCAGCAATGTAAAGAACTGCAGACTGGAATCTTCGTCTACTTCCTCTATCTGATGTTGCTTCAACATATTATATATAGGTGTATCTTCTTCGTAAGTCAAATGGTAAGCAGAAATATGCTCTACATCCAGGCGGATAGCTTGCCGGAGGTCGTTTACCCACCGTTCCTTTGTTTCGCCGGGCAGTCCGTAAATCAGATCAATGCTGATATTCTGAATCCCGCTTCCCTGCATCTGCGGACAGCTTCGACGGCTGTTTGGGAGCTATGGCGGCGTTTCAGTAATTGGAGTGTCGTATCATCAAAAGTCTGTATCCCCATGCTGATGCGGTTGAAGGAGCGAGGATAACATCTTCAGATATTCCTGGGACAGATCGTCCGGATTGGCTTCCAGAGTGATCTCCCGGCAGTGTTCCATTCCGTAATTTTCCCGTATCGTTTCAAAGATGTGTTTAAAATCAGCTTCCTCCAGTTGAGAGGGAGTTCCTCCTCCGAAATAAATGGTTTCTACAGGTTCGCCTTTCAGATATTCTTTCCGCATTTCCAGTTCACGGCAGAGGGTATGCACATAATGCGTCTTTAATTCGCTGCGGGTAGTCGAATAAAAGTCGCAATAGATGCAACGTGTCTTACAGAAGGGAATATGAAGGTAAATACCTGCCATAGTAGATGTTTAGCTTGTTACCAATTGATTATAGCCTGCAAATTTAAACCTTTTTTCTGAGCAATTGATACAATTAACGGGAATTAGGTATAAGTCTGGCCTGTCTGCTACCCATAAAACGGACCTTATGTTACATAACATTGTTTAGTAACACTGTCATAAATATTGCTTTTCCCCCAATAAATCCCTAATTTGCGCATCACTAAATTAATGGTATGCGAGAAACATACTGAGTAATTACTAAAATCTTATATATTATGAAAGTATATCAGACTAATGAATTAAGAACATTGCCTTGTTGGGAAGTTCTGGCTCTGGGAAAACCACTCTCGTGGAAGCGATGCTTTTCGAGAGTGGTGTTATAAAAACGTCGCGGATCTG
>ENA-OQIG01001111-OQIG01001111.1-human-gut-metagenome-genome-assembly--contig:-NODE-1111-length-12685-cov-4.659341_pt1 | contig 12685 bp, 19 predicted proteins | sample MGYA00242576_ERZ504741 | MGnify/ENA primary metagenome ERZ504741 (study PRJEB26092, sample SAMD00036436) | human gut metagenome | host: Homo sapiens | study: EMG produced TPA metagenomics assembly of... | reverse complement strand
GCAGCACATAGACAGTCAAACCAGCGGCCATTCCAAGTTCCCAGCGCGTCCCCGGTTCTCTGGTGACAGGGAGCATCCCATCATAGGAGTAGCCATATTCCTGCATATCCGGTGTGGATACCTGCTCATCAGGCATAGGTATTCATCCAGCGCCTGCTCTTGTGCTTCCGGCAGCTGAGAAGAAGCAGTCATCTGACTGGCCTCTGCCTGCATCTGCTGATAGGCAGCTTCCTGCAAGGTCTCGATCATGGACAACGGTGCGTATTTTACCGAGTCTCTGCCCAAATCGTTGTCATCACAAATCTGGAGAACTGCCTTCATGCGGGAAATCTCCGGCATATCCAGCTGACCACCATCCAACTCTTTCATGGACGCGGCATCGTAAAGGGTATAGTCCCAGCCGCTGTCACAGGACTGGATATGAAGATAGGTGCATCGTCAATCAGAAACAAAGCCTCCTGCTGGTTGGCATCCGCCCCCAGCACTTCCATTTCCGGCATTGCCGCAGCCAGTTCCTTTACCGCTTTTTGCACCAGAGGATTATCACGGTAATAGTCGATTGCCTGGATGGTGTCCAGGTCAATGGTCTGGCCGGTCAAAATCGGAAAAGGTCCTTCATAGTCGCTTCCGTCTTTCAGCTCAAAACCAATGCCCTTGATCCCGTTCATTCGTTCTGCCGGAATCTCCTGATAAATGCGGATTGCTTCCTCCAAAGACAGATTATCGTGGTATTCTCCGAGGTTTGGAAATTCCATGCACTCTGCTACATAGTAGGTCAGATCGGCGGTCGGCAGCCTATCAGATACCTTAATGGCATCTGCTGGCTGCTCTATCGGGACGGTTTCCGGCTCTACCTTTGCATGAGGGTCGATTCCGCGCTCTTTGCAGATTTCCTTATAGTGGCGCTCAATGTCGGAGATCAAAGTGCCGGAGGTTTTGTTGATGGTCTCCAAACTGGCTCTCAACTCTTTCAGTTCCTTGCCCTGACTCCAACTGGCAATATAGCCAAAGCTGTTTTCTCCTGTCTCGATGCCAAAATATTTGCAGACTGCATAGGAGATGCTTTCAGCCTCCACTTCTTCCGTGTGACGGTTTTTGATTGCCTGTTTTTCTGCGGTTGCATCTTCCTCAACTGCAAGACGCCATTCAAACTGATTTTCGTCCACATAACGCCAATCCATATCAGAAGCAAACTGTTCGGCTTCTTTTTCTGTGGCAAAATCCAACTTGAAATCATGCTTGGTTCCACCTTCACTCTCCTGCACAACCTTCCATGACGGTAGCATTTCATATTTTTTAGGGTCATGGAGCTTGCTGTGGGCAATCTCGTGTACTGTGGCTGAAACCGTCTGAACCTCACTCATGCCCTGACGAATGGCAATTTCTGATGATCAGCAGAAAAATAGCCGTCCGTATCAGCAGCCATTGCTTCAAAAGTAATCGGCACCGGTGCGTGCGGCGCAGGGCCTCCATGAATGCCTCATAATTTGGCACATTGCCGGAAAGGGAGGAAGCAAGCTCCGGCAAAGGTTTCCCGTCGGTCTGACTCACATCAAAGACCTTGACAGGGCGAAACATGGGAATCTCGATTTCTTTTTCCTCTGTGACGATCTTTCCGTCTTTATCCAGAATCGGAGCCTTGGTATCTGGGTCCAGCTTCTGCTCCTCGATTTTCTTCTTATACGGTGTGGGAGCGATGATGGTAATGCCATGCTCGCCCTTTTTTACATGACGCTCAAACTGGTCTTTCCACTTATTGTATCCGGCTACCAATGTGGCGTCCGGCTTCTGCATATAGATGAGCATGGTGTTGTTTACCGAATAGCGGTGGAAGCGGGACATGACGGACAGATAGCGCATATACTTTTCACTCTCAAACAGTTCTTTGATGCCCTGCTCGATGCCATCTGTGATTTCCCTTAGCCGTTCTCGGTTGGTGGGTTTGTTCTCAGCCATGATTTTCAATCTCCTTTCCAAGTGTGTGATTTCTGCTGTGTGTTCTGCAATCCATGCCTTTTGTTCTTCTTCACTTTCATAAAGGAAAAGGTCCAGCAGGTATTCTACATAGGCTTTCTTCTGGATTGCTTCCACAAAACGGGGGTGCGGTTCTTCCTCCGGTGTCCTGGGAGAACGGTCGGCTTCCCATTTTTTCAGCAGATAGTAGTAATCGGACAGTACGCGATAACAGCGCTGTCGATTCTCCCGAAACTTCTGTGCCTCGGTTTTTTGCCGGACATATCTCCTGCGGGGCGGGGCCTGACTGTCATAGATCAGGCCAAAGTCCTGTGCCAGTTTCTCCGCCGCTTCTTTTGGGGAGAGGTTAAAGAGCTTTGCGGTAAAGTCGATCATATCCCCATCTGCACCGCAACCAAAGCAGTGGAACCGCTGGTCTACCTTCATGCTGGGGTTCTTATCATCGTGAAAGGGACAGCAGGCCATACCATTTCGTTTGACCTCGATCCCATAAAACGCTGCCGCTTCTCTGGTGCTGACCGACTGCTTGACCGCTTCAAATACATTCTCTGCCATGTGCCTTTAACTGCCGGACTTTTTCACAGGGGGCTGGTATCCGGCGGCTTTCGCACGCTCACTGGCAGCTTTGCGACGCTCGGCGCTGTATGGCTCCCGGACTGATACACACCGCTTGGGGACGGTAAAGTTATGGGCGTCCTTTCGGGTGATCTGGTCGGGGTGCTTTTTTGCCAGCAGTTCCAGCTTCTCCATCAGACGGGGATCGTGGGTATAGACCTCAGCCATTGGTTCTGCCTGGTTATAGAGGAGAATGGTTTCCCGTTCCACTAAAGAGAGCTTCATCGGCTGCCTCCTTTCCGCTGGTCAAATTCCAGCTTGAAGTTGGCATACTGTCCATCGTCCTCCAAAACCACAGTGGCATCGTAGGTCTTGCCGGTTTTCTCCGAATATAGCCCCGTCACACGGACACAGCCATCGTTCAGCAGCGCAGACACCACAGCTTTGGTCGGCTCTTTTTTCTTGGCAGCCCACCATTTGTTGTTTTTCCAGATTGCAAATTTGCAAGAATCATTCTGACAGAAGAAGCCTTTTTGCAGTTCTGCAACTTCACCGCCGCAGCGAGGGCATTTGCCCACCACCTCACGGGGCGGAGTGAACAGATACTCAGTTCCCTTGATGACCTGATAAGTCCCCACCAGATCTTTCAGCATGGTGCTGATCCCGTCTAAAAACTCCTCCGGGGCAAGCTGCCCGCGCTCGATCTCGCCCAGGCGGTACTCCCACTCGGCAGTCAGAAGCGGCGATTGCAGTTGTTCCGGCAGCACTGTGATCAGGGAAACTGCATCGTGGGAAGGGAGAAGCTGCACCGTTTTCCTGCTCTTTTTTCGTTCCAGAAAACCGGCCGATACCAGCTTTTCCAAAATACCGGCACGGGTGGCCGGTGTCCCCAGACCTTTTCGCTCGGCGTCCTCCGGCATATCATCTTTCCCGGCAGTCTCCATTGCGGACAATAGGGTGTCCTCCGTAAAGTGCTGAGGCGGACTGCTTTTGCCTTCTTTGACGATTGCCGCAGAAACCGAAAGGGTCTGTCCTTCGGTCAGCTCCGGCAGGGCTTTCTCTACGCCCTCTTTTTTCGGCTCTGTATCCTTCATTTTGGCACGATAAGCGTCCTCCAGGGCTTTCCATCCGGGGTGCTTCACCGTTTTTCCTTTTGTGGTAAACTCCCCACCGGCACACGCTGCAATCACAACGGTTTCCGAATAGATATGGGGTTGGGCTACGGCGCACATCAGACGCAGGGCCACCAGCTCCAGCACCGCTTTTTCTCCCGCAGGAAGGGCAGAAAGGTCTGCATTCTTGAGATTTCTGGTAGGGATTACTGCGTGGTGGTCGGTTACTTTCTTATCGTTGATTACCGTCTGCGGATCACAGGTAATGGCGATTCCTTTGCGAAACGGCATGGCATTGGCAACCAGATTCACCAACACCGGCAGGCTGTCTGCCATATCGCCAGTCAGATAGCGGCTGTCAGTACGGGGATAGTGCATAGCTTCTTTTCATACAGGCTTTGCAGATAGTCCAGGGTCTGCTGGGCTGTAAATCCAAGCAGGCGGTTGGCATCTCTTTGCAGAGTAGTCAGGTCATAGAGGGCAGGCGGCTTTTCGGACTTTTCCTTGCACTCCACTTTTTTAATTGTGACAGCTGCACCCTGACAGGCTTCTTTCAGCTGCTCTGCGCTTGCTCGGTCACTCATGCGCTCCCCGGATACGGTAAGACCGGGCAGCTCCAGCGCCACGGTATAAAAGGGAACCGGCTTAAAGGTGTCGATCTCAGCCTCTCGCTGGACAATGAGCGCCAGCGTTGGAGACATCACGCGCCCGATGTTGAGGGTGCGGTGGTACAACACGGAAAAAAGCCTTGTGGCATTGATCCCTACCAGCAGTCGGCTTGGCACGGCAGAGAGCAGCATCCCGAAGTCCATCATAATCTACACCTGGACGCAGGTTTGCAAAGCCCTCCCTTATGGCGAAGTCCTCCATTGAAGAAATCCAGAGCCTTTTCATCGGCTTTTGGCAGCCTGCCAGCTCATAGACGCTGCGGAAGATCAGCTCGCCCTCGCGTCCGGCATCACAGGCATTTACTACCTCCGCCACATCCGAGGCGTTCATCAGCTTTTTGAGAATATCAAACTGCTTTTTCTTATCCTTTCCCACTACCATCTGCCAATGCTCCGGCAGAATAGGCAGGTCATCATATCGCCACTTGGCATACTTGGGATCATAACTGTCTGCATCCGCAAGACCGGCCAGATGGCCCACGCACCAGCTGACACGCCAGCCGTTTCCCTCCAGATACCCGTCCTTACGGGCAGTTGCGCCGATCACCGCAGCCAGACTCTGGCAACGGATGGTTTTTCAGCAATCACCAGCTTCATATTCTTCAACCTCCCATTCATTCTGCCAATTATCAGACAGTTTTTTTGCAATGCTGTGTTCTGAGGCAAGTGTAATGTCATAGCCAAAGTGATAATCATATCGGTACAACCTGCCAATCAAATCATTGATTATGATATTGCAGGCCATAATCACACGCTCTTTATCCACCTGCATCAGCTGATAGCGTTGATAATTGTTGTAATATTCTCGATGTCTGTGGGTTCTGCTGACCGTATCTTCCATCAGACAATCTATGGCGTCTTTTTCACCATCTTCTTTGCTGCCCTGTGTATAAGACAACAGTTCCTTAACCATGGGAAAACTTTGTTCATCTACCGTTGCTTCTTCGCTCAAAAAACCGATATAAGCTTTTAGTAACAGGCTAACTGCTGTTTTTTCAGCTTCAGATAAAGCGTTCATGGTCTCCGCTGCATCAGGCAACAGTTCCTTTTCCACAAATTCATCTATCTCACCAGAATAAAGCATTCGGATTGAGTCCACACATAAAGAGCGCTTTTGGGGTGCGGTCTCAATTTCAAAATCATAAAGATCCAAGTCATCGTCCTTCTTTGACTTTTTTTGAACTTTGCTGATAGCAGTGAAAAGAATGTCTCCTCCAAAGTAAATTCCGAAGGCGACCAGATCAAAAATAATCAGAAAGTGTAATAACCAGTTCCATGTGTTCATTGTGAGGTCCTCCTTTCTTTGACCATGTGCTGCTGATTTTGGGTGTAGATTTGCAGTAAGAGAGTGAGTAGAGCAGCAGAGGACAGGAATTTCTCCCTGTCCTCTGTCCCTTATCCCGCAATGATTTGAAATACGCTACGCTCAAATAGTTCAATCTGTTCTATCGCTTTCCTCATTAGGGTCAGAACCCTCAAAACCATCCTCAAGGACTTCTTCATCCTCGGTTTCCCATTCCTCGGAATCTTCCTCGCCATAATCATAATCGTCCAGGCTGTCATTGCCCTTGGTCTTAGGTTTATTCTTAACGAGCTTCAAGTAGCAAATACGCCACCGCCGCCCAGCAGAGCCAGCAGAAGGATCAGGCAGCCGGGTTCAGTCCGGCAGGCTTCTCTTTTTCCGGCTCCGGTGTTTCTGCCGGAGGTTCCGGTGCTTTTCCCGTACATTTACTCTTATCAGTTACACAGACCGGGCAGGCCGTATTAACTGCCCCTGCTTCACATTTCTTCGTGCAGCTGCACACAGCTGGCGGCTCCTCTTTGGCATTTCCATCTTCCATCAGTGCCATCAGGTCCGCTTCATCCACCTGGTTCAGAAAGTGAACAGCAGTCTTTTTATCCTCGTTGGCCCTGTCGATCAGGATATAAAAATAGTTGCCTGCCTTGGTGGTAACGGTAATGAGCTGCTTGTTGCCACCAAAATCATCCACCAGAGCGGCGTTGCCATCCGGGGTCAGCGGAGGTGCTTTTTCCGTTTCTTCCACCACCACATTGCTGTCATTGGTGGTATCCTCTGCCGGGGGCGGAGCTGCGCCCTGGGCAAAAGCGGGAACGGTAAAGCCCAATGCCAGAACCAGCGTCAGGCAAATGGCGGAAAGTGTTCGGAGCAATCGTTTATTCCTCATAGCTGTTTTCCTCCTGTTCGTTGTTGTCATCAGCCAAACTGCCGGGAACTGTGCCTCCGGACAGCATGGCGCTCAGCTGAGCCGGGGTCATACGCAGTGCGCGCACCATCTGGACGATCTCCAGATTTTCTGCCTCGGTTTTCTGTGTCTCCAGCGCCTTGAGCTTTTCCTGATACTCTGCGATCTTCTCGCGGACCTTAGTAATCTCCTGGTCAATGCGTTCAATTTTGTTCTTTTGCCATCGTCTATCACTCCTTCTAAAAAATCTCTGTTACCAGTTCATCAGGCCGTAGCCCTTGATACTCTGATAATTCAGGTCATAACTTTTGATCTTGCAGGCATCGCCGGAATTTCCCTCCACGGTATAAACACGGCTGCCATCGGTGCCGATAACAATTCCCACATGGTCTGCGGAACCATCCAGATCCCAATCGAAGAAAATGGCATCACCGGGGGCGATGTTTTCATATCCTCGTGCGCCCCACTGTCCATGAGACTGGAACCACGGAACACCCTGAGACTGACAACCAGCAAAGCGTGGTTCCGTTCGACCGGATTGACCATAGCACCATGATACAAAGCAGGCACACCATTCCACACGGGAGTCAAAGCCGTACCAGCTCCAATAAGGTTGTCCTCCCACATTGCCCACCTGACTTTTCGCCAGTTCCACCAGCTGCGGATTGCCGGGGCGGGTGCCATTGATAAATTCAACACCAGTCAAATCTTCAGAAACACCTGTATCGGGAGAACCGCCACCAAACAACAGCGGCTTATTGCCCATATCTGTCGGTAGACCTGGTACATCTCCATCTGCTCCGGAGTCAGTAGTTCTGGCGCAAGAGAGGCAATGGAACGGCTTGTTAAAGTTACATGGAGAATACGATATTCATATTCATGCTCATCCCCATCTTCGTCAGTGTAAGTGCGAATCTGAATTTCTTCTCTCAGCGTGAGCTGATACTGTGCATCAAACACACGCTCCAGCTCTGCCTGTGCGCTGTGGCGTGTATAGCCCTGCAAGACAGCAGAGAGAAACGCCGCAAGCTCATGGGGGTCATGGCCGATCATGCCAAGGTTATAGCGATACTCGTCATACCCTGGGTGGCTGCTTTCGATGTTGTCGATTTTCTCCTGCAACCGAGCTTCTCTGTCTGCATAATCTGCCTCCACCGCCAGCATTTCCGGGTCATCCGATGGATAGGTAGTGCCGGAAATTACAGAACCAATACTCTGTGCCATCATAGAGCAGGAGGACATGGTATTCATCAGCATACAGGCGATGAGGAAAAAAACCCCTGCCATCAGGAAGCCCTTCTTGTGGCGCATGACGAATGCCCCTGCCTGCTGTGCCTTTTCTTTTACCGTCCTTGCGGCTTTTCCGGTTTTGGACGCAGCCTGGGCGGTATTTCCGGCAGTCTGACCGGTGCGCTTGGCGACGGCATACTGCTTTTTGATACTCTGTTTTTGCTGCCAGCGGGAGAGAGGGTTGCTGGTAAACTGAGGATTTTCCCGTAGGGACTTCTGGTACAGGGCATTTACATTTGCCTTTTCCAGCTTCTGCTCGGCCTGGGCTGCTTTGCGGTACGGCTTCAGCTTGTGGCTGCGATAGCCCTCCCGCACCAGATAAGCGCTGGTCTCCACCGCCTCCTCGGACTTGTGGGCGCTTTCCACGCCCACATTGTCCTGTTCTGTTTCCCGGATCTCTTTGTGAAACTTGCCCGCGACCAGATGGACGGGAGCTTCCTTAACCCCTTGAGAAAGTTTGGAAGGTGGTTTTTTCTTGTCCTCAAAGGTCAGCTTCGAGGTCTTTTTCCCGGTGTCCGGGTCAATGACCGTCTGTCTGACTTTTTTCTTTGGAATATTGGCCTGCGCCTTATCTGCTCTGGCCGTAGCTTTCTCCGTTTTGCGGATCGGCTTTTCCAGTGCAGGGTCAGCCCGTTCCTCATCAGTAAAGCGCAGGCGCGGCTCTTTATTCAAACCAATCACCCATTAGGATAGCATCCATCATGTGGTGCAGCTCCACATAGAGGGCCAAACCTTCCGGATCATATAGCGGATGCACGGTGAGATACGCATGGACTTGCGCCAGAATCTCAGAGAGCATTGTGATAGGTCTGCACCCTACAATGGTTGCTGCACCAGGGGCACACATCATATTCGCCCAAATCGAAAAGAGACGGGCAAGACCAATTTCGCCATCCTCATTCAAGGTTTTGAGTTCTTTGTCAGCGGTACGACACTCAACAACAGCGGAGGCCATTACCGGAAGCAACATGAATTCGTGAGCCTCCAATGCCTCACGGAAAAAAATCATGGTATCAAGTTCGCAAATATTCTGTTTCATAGTTATTCATCCTCCTTTTTCAGTTCCTGGGGTTTGGTGGTCATAATGCGGTAAAGCTCAGTATTCTTCGGGAAGCGGTCAACGAAGGGCAGGATGGTGGAGCCATAGAACAGCAGGCCCTCGCCCTCACCGGAGTGGGTCACATAGCTAAGCTGGTGCGTGGAAATGCCCAGCTGCTTGGCGAGAATCTGACGGTCTCCGCCTGCCTGGTTGAGCATATACACGAAGTCGGAGTTTTCAAAGATGTTCTCCACCTCGCGGCTGCTCAAAAGGTCTTTGACATTCTGGGTGATACCTGTCGGAATACCGCCCCATTTGCGGAATCGCTTCCAGATTTCCACCGTATAAGCGGCGGTCTGCTCCTCCTTCAAAAGCAGGTGCATCTCGTCGATGTAATAACGGGTGGACTTGTGGGCAGCGCGGTTAATGGTAACGCGGTTCCACACCTGATCCTGGACCACCAACATACCGATTTTCTTGAGTTGCTTGCCCAGCTCCTTAATGTCATAGCAGACAATGCGGTTATTGATGTCCACATTGCTCTGGTGATTGAACACATTGAGGGAGCCGGTTACATAGATTTCAAGGGCCGTGGCGATATACTGGGCTTCCTTTTCCTCCTGTGAACGGAGCAGGTTATATAGGTCCTCCAGTATGGGCATATTCTCCGGGCGCGGGTCATTGAGGTAGGTCTGATAGACCAGACGCACACAACGGTCGATGATGGTTTTCTGCACCGGCTGCAATCCGTCCTTACCGCCCACGATCAGCTCACACAAGCTGAGGATAAAGTCAGACTTGAGGGACAGCGGGCTTTCATCATCCGAATAGTCCAGGTTCAGATCCATCGGATTGATGTAGTTGGTTGAGGTAGGCGAGATCTTGATGACCTGCCCATGCAGACGATCCACCAGAGGTGCGTACTCCGCTTCCGGGTCACAGATGATGACATCATCATTGGTAAGCAAAAAGCAGTTGGCAATCTCACGCTTGGCGCTGAAAGACTTACCGGAACCTGGCGTACCCAAAATCAAGCCGTTGGGGTTTTTCAGCAGCTTTCTATCCACCATGATGAGGTTGTTGGACAGGGCATTGATGCCGTAGTACAGGCTTCCTTGCCGTTCTGGAATAATTCCTGTGTGGTGAATGGTACAAAGATAGCCGTAGAACTGGTGGTCAGCCCTCGCTGAATCTCGATCTGATTGAGTCCCAGGGGCAGACAGCTCATCAGCCCTTCTTCCTGCTGGAAGTCCAGTCTGGTCAGCTGGCAGTTATACTTCTGGGCAATAGAGCCTGCCTGAAAGATGTTGTTGCCAAGCTGACGGGGGGTGTCCGCTGTGTTCAGCACCAAAAAGGAGACCAGGAACATTCTCTCGTTTCGGCTCTGCAAATCCTGCAACAGCTTTTTCGCTTCGCTGCCGTAGGTGGCAAGGTCAGAAGGAATGATGTCCATGTCGTATCCGGCGCGGACTGCTTTTTTCTGTTCCTCAATCTTACTGCGGTCCAGATCGGTAATCTTACGCTTTACCGTTTTGATGGCTTTCACCTGATCCACCGACTGAATGTGCATACTCACAATGAGCGAGCTTCCATATCCAGAAAATCAGCCAGCAGACGGTCATTCAGCTCTGGGGCTAAAATCTGCAAAAAAGAAACAGCCCCGTATTTCTTGCCCATACGGAACTGCTTGCCGGTGCGGAACTCAAAGGAGCTTGGTGCAATAAAATCTTTCGTGGACAGGCCGGAAGGAGCCAGCCAGTCCCATTCAAACTGAAACGGGAGCTGTTCATCCATGTGGAATACCGCATGAAGCTGGGAAAGCCTTTCCTTACCGTCCAATGTTCTGGCGGCTACACCAAGACGCTTGAAGTTATTGAGTATATCGGTCTCAATACGCTCCAGACGGGGCTTGGCGGCTTTGATGCTGTCAGCGTTGATACCAAAGGTCAGGTATTTGGTCTTGATGAGACCGTTGTTGCCTCTGACCAGCTGATTTTGCAGCATCGTGGTATATTCCTCACGGATACCGTCAAAGGCATCCCCCTGGGGCGGAATGGAAATGGAGTTGGCAAAGGTCTCCTCCGATGCCGCAAGGTTCAAAAAAGACAGCTGGAAGTGAATCGAGCTGTCGAAATAATTGAGGAAATCACACCAGCCTCAAAGATCGCGGTCTTATCTTCATTTTGGGAGAGCTGATAGTTGATGTCCTGAAACTGAATGGTCTTTGTGTAGTGGCTGTCCGATACGCGGCAGATCCCGTCCGGCCACATTCGTTCATAGGGGATACTGTCCTGTGCCGATTTTCCTTTTTTGTCCGTGCGGTTGGCGCGGGCAATGGCCGCTTCGATCTGCTTCTTATCGGCGCGGGACAGCTTTTTCTTTGTCCTTACCGGATGCACGGTCTTTTCTTCCGGTTTTCCCAGCAGACGGCGCAGCCAGCTTTTCATTGCGGTGAACAATGTCATACACCTCCTTATCGAGCATTTCCTGCCGCTTTAATACGGCATAAAAGTTATTGGTCTGGTAGGGACGCTGCTTGGGACGGATCACAGCTACTTTGAGGATGTTGCCGACGATCTTTTCCAGGGGCTGTCCATGCTTTTCATACATTGCCAGCAGGAAGAAGGGCATCATGACCAGCATCATACACATGGCAGCCATGCTGTTTCCCGCAGGCTCACGGAGCCACAAGAACAGCGGTACACCTACAAGCGCCCCGGCGGTAAAGCAGACCAGCTGCCTTCGTGTCAGATTGAACATGACCTTGGTTTTGACTTTGGTTAAATCTTTGGGTACGGGTACATAAGCCATATTATCCACCTCCTTTATGGGAATGAAATAGAGCTGTCCACTTCATTTCCCCACACATCCCAACCGGGTGTGGATTGACGAGCAAACAGTTCTATGCGCGGGAGATCACCCATCAATGAGACAATGCGTTCTCTGGCTTCCTGCGGTTTTTTTGAATGTTCTTCAATGTGAGAGACAATGACCTGATGAACAGCTGCGTTTATACGCTTGGGATGTCCTTTCGTTGCGAGGATACAAAGTTCCACATTGGAGCGCGTCCAATATCCCATTCCCCAGAACAAGCTATCTGCCTTTCGATTTTGCTTTACCCAAACAAAGCCGACGGTTTTATAGGTAAATCCCCATGCCTTCAGAACTGAGAGACCTTCCAGTAAACATGGAATCGTGACCCATAAAAACAAGGCACAGTCTTTATCCGCCAAGTTGCCTACTGGCAGCGCACAAATATCCTCGATACTCATGGTCGGATAGTGACTTTCTGCACTGCGTCCCAATCCTTTCTTGGAATATACTTTGTAGTTCCATGGCGGGTCTGCGTAAATGATTTGATATTTTTTCATACAGAACCCTCCTTTAGTGCGCCTGAAAGACTGATTTTGCGAGACTGCCGGTTTTGAACAGCGTAAAGCACAGCAGTACGGTGTAGCCCACGCAGCTCCAGATTGCCATGATGATGTCATCTTCCAGAGCGATGTTCTGCACCAGCACAGCATAAATTGCCACGCAGACGATAATGAGAAACGCCTGAAAGCCAGCGCCAGCAGGGATCGGAGGTAATTCTGTCCCATACCGCCCCATTCTTTACCCATCATTGCAGCCATTGGAACGGGAGCCACCGAAGTCACAAGGTAGATTTCGATCATACGGCCATAAATAACGATAAAGATACAGATATATAACGCCCACATAGTAATGCCAATAAAGAAGGGATTGGAACCACAGTCCGAACAGCGGGCCCAGATCCCATTTCCATCAGCCTCGGTTCCAGATCGGTCATAACATGAGGAAATCGTCAATGGATCGCCCATCGAA
>ENA-OQIG01001110-OQIG01001110.1-human-gut-metagenome-genome-assembly--contig:-NODE-1110-length-12693-cov-1.237864_pt1 | contig 12693 bp, 19 predicted proteins | sample MGYA00242576_ERZ504741 | MGnify/ENA primary metagenome ERZ504741 (study PRJEB26092, sample SAMD00036436) | human gut metagenome | host: Homo sapiens | study: EMG produced TPA metagenomics assembly of... | reverse complement strand
CCCGAAGCAGCAAATTTTGCAATGGCGGCAGCCGGAGTGGATTTGGAAGACTGGCCCCCCGTATTGGAATAAACTTCAGTATCCAAAACCAGGACAATTTACATCTTCCCCGGAAGAAAGGACCTGGTCCAGGCCGCCGTAGCCAATATCATAAGCCCAGCCGTCACCGCCGAATATCCACTGGCTCCGCTTGACAAGGAAATCCTTCATAGCCAGAATTTCCTTATACTCGGGATGGGACTGGATACGGGCGGCCAGAAGCATCTGGACCTTATCAGCCCGTTCACGGGTTCCTGTACCATTTTCCTTCTGATCCAGCCATTCCTGCAGCGCCGGTTTGAGTTCTTCATCAGCATTATCAACAGCCTGGCGGATACGTGACGCCAGACGGTCGCGCAGCTTTTCTGCACCCAGGTGCATTCCCAGACCAAATTCCGCATTATCCTCAAACAGGGAATTGGCCCATGCAGGTCCCTGTCCCAGGCGGTTTGTCGTATAAGGCATAGAAGGGGCGCTGGCTCCATAGATAGAGGAACAACCGGTCGCATTGGCGATCACCATGCGGTCACCGAACAACTGGGTAACCACGTGGATATACGGAGTTTCCCCGCATCCTGCACAGGCGCCGGAGAATTCAAAATAAGTCGGTTCAAACATGGATCCGCGGACAGTTTCCTTTTTCATCGGATTTTTCTTCGATGACAGAGTCATGGCATAATCCCACAGAGGCTGTTTATCCAGCTGTGTTTCGATAGGTTTCATGACCAGAGCCTTCTTGCGGGCCGGACATACATTGGCGCAGATGCCGCATCCGTAGCAGTCGTTGGGATCAATGACAATACGGTATTTCAGCTTTTGCGCCGGCCAGGTCACGGACAATAAATCCATCCGGAGCAGCGGCGGCTTCTTCCTCTGTGGCGATAACAGGGCGGATGGTGGCATGAGGGCAGGGAGAAAGCACAGCTGTTGCACTGAATACAATTTTCAGGGATCCATTCCGGTACTTCAATAGCGGCGGCAGGACGTTCATACTTGGAAGTACCAACTGGGAATGTGCCGTCTTCCATGCCGACAAAAGTAGAAACAGGCAGGTCATCCCCTCCTGACGGTTCATTACATCGCATACAGAAGAAATAAACTCGGGGCGGGGGAGAACATTTTTCGGGGTCTGGTCAACGGCCCGGGACCAGGCTTCCGGCACGGGGATTTCAACAAAAGCGTGCATGCCTTCATCAATGGCAGCATTATTTTGATTGACTACATCCTGACCCTTCCGGCCATAAGAATGCTCAACAGCCTCTTTCAGATACTTGACCGCATCTTCTTCAGAGATGATTTGAGTCAGCTTGAAGAAAGCAGCCTGCATGATCATGTTGATGCGTCCGCCCAGCCCAAGGCCTTCCGCAATCTTGACCGCATTGATGATATAAAACTTGGCATGGAGGGCAGCCAGCTTTCTCTTCATCATAGCCGGGAGCTTTTCTTCCAGTTCCTCCGGTGTCCATACGCAGTTCAGAAGGAATGTGCCGCCCGGTTTAAATCCTCGGAGCAGATCATATTTATAAACATAAGCCTGACGGTGACAGGCAATATAGTCAGCCTGACGGATCTGATAAGGCTTCCGGATCGGATCGGGGCCAAAACGGAGATGAGAAATCGTAACACCGCCGGATTTCTTGGAGTCATAAGCAAAATAACCCTGGGCATACATATCCGTATGGTCTCCGATAATTTAATAGCGCTCTTATTGGCGCCGACTGTTCCAGTTCCAAGAGCCAAATCCCCAAGAATTTGCAGGATACGAGACGGCTCGGCATCGGCGGAACCGGCACGGGAGCCAATGATTTATGAGTGACGTCATCATGAATTCCCAAAGTAAAACCGTGGAAAGGCCTCTCGTGTTTCAGACTTTCATAAACAGCCATAATATCTTCCGGTACAACATCCTTGGAACCCAGCCCGTAGCGGCCTCCGCAGACACGGATATCACAGTCCGAGGCAGCCAGAGCGCTCTGTACATCCAGGTACAGGGGTTCACCCAGCGCACCCGGTTCCTTTGTGCGGTCCAGCACAGCGATTTTTTTGACAGTGGACGGAATCTCAGACAGGAAATGGCTGACTGAGAAGACGGTAGAGATGAACGGTCAGGACGCCTGTTTTTCTTCCGGCGGCATTGAGGCATCCACGACATCCCGGCAGATATCAGTGACAGAACCGATGGCAATAATGATACGGTCTGCATCCTCTGCGCCGTAATAATTAAACAGACGGTAATCACGGCCTGTGAGGCGGTTGATTTCATTCATATATCCCTGAACAATTTCAGGGAGCGCCTCATAAAACGGATTGGCGGCCTCACTGTTCTGGAAATAAATATCAGGATTCTGTGCTGTACCGCGGATAACCGGACGGTTGGGGCTTAAAGCGCGGGCACGGAAAGCAGCCAGGGCCGGCCGGTCGATGAGGGGAGACAGCTCATCATAATCAAGAACCTCAATTTTTTGAATTTCATGGCTGGTTCTGAATCCGTCAAAAAAATTGATAAAAGGAACCCGTCCTTTAATGGCAGACAAATGGGCTACAGCGGAAAGATCCATGATTTCCTGGGCATTCGATTCAGCAGCATGGCGCATCCCGTTGCACGGCAGCATGACGTCCTGATGATCGCCGAAAATGGAAAGCGCATGGCTGGCCAATGCCCGGGCAGCCACGTGGAATACGCCGGGAAGAAGCTCGCCGGCGACCTTATACATATTCGGGATCATGAGAAGAAGCCCCTGGGATGCCGTATAAGTCGTTGTCAGGCGCCGCTCTGGAGAGAACCGTGAAAAGCACCGGCAGCGCCGCTTTCAGCCTGCATTTCGACAACACGTACAGGGTCTCCGAAAATATTGGTTTTCCCATGAGCAGACCATTCATCGACAGACTCTGCCATAGGAGAGGAGGGGGTAATCGGATAAATGGCCGCGACCTCCGTAAATGCGTAAGAAATATAAGCGGCGGCAGTATTGCGTCCATGGTTTTCATTTTTCTCACAAAGAACACTTCCTTTGCTGATAAATTTGGTTGCAACATACGTGAAAATCCGTTACAATGATTATGACAATTATGCATAGACAAGGGACATTATTTCATAAACGGGAACATGCACCAGACTACATTATATAGGAAATAGGTAAAATATACAAGAAAGGCAAGACGGGTGGAGTGGTATGGATTATAGGCATTTAAAGTATTTTATGGAAGTGTCATCACAGAAAAGCTTCAGTAAAGCGGCCCGGAATCTTCATATTTCCCAGTCTGCGATCAGCCGTATGATCAAGTCGCTGGAAGATGAATGGGAGTTGTCCTTTTATCAGAAATGCCAAACCGTGGAGCTGACGGCGGCAGGGACAATTTTTCTTAACTACGCCAAACGGTGCGTGTTTATTTTTGAACACCTGAAATCCGATTTTGAGAATGAATTTAATCTTCAGCAGGATACCATTCATATAGGACTGCCTCCGATTACCGATGCCCATGTCTTTGCCCGTCTGCTGGGGCAGTTTAAGAAAGCATATCCCCAGATTGACATCGAGCTCTATGAGCATGGATCCAAAAAAGTGGAATTTTCTGTGCAGGAAGGAATCATTGATGTGGGAATTATTTGTACAATTCCCAAAAAAGATTTTGAGTCCTTCTTCCTGTCCGATGATGTAGTCTGTGTAATTATGCCTAAAGACATGCCGATTGCAGAACGGAAAGAAGTACCCTTGAAACTGCTGGCGGATTACCCTCTTGTACTTTACCGGGATGACTTTAACATGCATGATGACATCCTGCAGAACTGCGAAAAAATTGGATTTTCGCCCAAAATTATTTTTGAAACCAGCCAGCGCGAGCTGATGATCCAGACCGTATGCTCAGGCCTGGGAGTAGCCCTCCTTCCAAGCCGGCTCTGCCCCAAAAACAGTGAAAAAAGCCAGGTCGTGGTGAGACTCTGACTGAACCGAAAATGACCCATCATCTCTATGTGATTTGGCGCCGCGGGCATTATCTCTCAAGAGCATCCCGCCTGTGGATTGAATTTACGAAAGAGCACCTTCCCAGTTTCAGGAAGAAACGCTGAGGAATATGAAATCATAAATATGAACAGAACGGACAGCTTCCGGGAAGGACGGAAGAAATATCTCCGGGCCTCTCTCTGGATTCCTTATGCAGTCATTGCAGGGCTTCTTATCCTCTGCGGATGGCAGGAGAGCCAGATTGCAGATCTGCAGGAACGGATGATGAATGTGGAATCCAGCCGCTATGATGAACAGCTTAACGACATCCGGTGGGAAGCTGAAACAGCGCTTCGGAAAACACGTGGTCATGACGGGGACATATACAGGCTGGAAGACCATTCGGCAGACCTGCAGTTCCGTGTGATGGAAATGGAATGGGACCTATACGGACGGGAAGGAATGGCAAAACAACATACAGATTCGGAGGGTACCCGATTACCGGTCCGTCCCTGACTGAGAGCTCCGGCATTTTCCGCCGGGGCTTTTCACTTTCCCCTACCGGTAATGCAAACATAGATCGTTCATGTTAAAATAAAGAAAATTATTTTGTTACTGTACAGACGGGAGTTCTGTTTTATGATGAATCAACTGCAGGGATTATTATCAACCATGAGGCTTCTGGACCTTCTTGATATCTTAGTGGTAGCATTCTTTTTATATTGGTGCTATGTACTGATCCGCAATACGAGAGCGACGGCACTGCTGAAAGGGCTTGTCCTCCTCGGGCTGTTTACGCTTGTCAGCAAATGGCTGGAACTCCATGCAGTCAGCTGGATCCTGGAAAAACTGATGACCGTTCTGATTATAGCCTTCCGGTTGTGTTTCAGCCGGAGCTGAGGAGAGCACTGGAACAGCTGGGGCGGGGGAAATTTTATTTTACATCACGGATTATGAACGATACAGACTGGGGCCATGTCATTGACGATGTGGTCAGTGCTGTTACTGTCATGTCCCAAAACCAGATCGGAGCGCTGATTGTTTTTGAGAGGGCAGTCGGTCTGGATGATTATATTGACACGGGGATACGCATGGAAAGCCTTGTTTCCAAAGAACTTCTGGGAAATATTTTTATACCGAATACACCCCTTCATGACGGAGCTGTGATTATCCGTGAAAACCGTGTTATGGCGGCCGGATGCCTGCTTCCCCTGACCAGAGACCGGTCGCTTTCCTCGGAACTGGGCACCCGTCACCGTGCGGCCATTGGGATGTCGGAACAGGCAGACTGTGTGGTCGTTGTTGTCAGTGAAGAAACAGGCGCCATCTCCTATACCTACGGCGGACATATTTACCGGCATATGGACGGTGAATCGCTGAGAAACCGGCTCCGGACCTTCCTCGTTGCGGAAAGACGGCGCCGCGGAGTCAGTGACATGCTGCAGAAATGGAGGCCTTTGAAATGAAATATACAGGATTCCATTGGTGGCTTCCTAAATTAATCTGTCTCATCGCGGCCTGCGGACTGTGGATTTATGTGATGAATGAACAAAACCCATTAGTGGAAAGTTCCTTCACGATTCCCGTGCAGGTGAAAAATCTGGACCGTTCCATGGTAGCGCTGAACGTTCCGAAAAAAGTTGATATACGGATCCGTATGAACCGGAATGACCTGATGAAGCTGCGGGGAGACGATCTGGAAGCTTATGTGGATCTGCGGAGTGCTTCTGTGGGAGATTTTCCCAATACACCCATTCGTATATCCGTGCCTGGGGACGGAGTTGTTATCTCTGAATCACCCTCTGTATTTGACCTGAAAATTGATGCCTATACAGTCCGTTCGGTTCCTGTAACTGTGCAGTATTTTGGAGAAGCCATGAAAGGATACAGCGCCTCTACAGGCAAACTCCTTCCTGAAGCCGTGACCATTGCAGGAGGCAATACAGCAGTATCTTCAGTAGACAGGGCTGTTGTATCAATTGGGATTGACGGTAAAAAGGACAACTTGATGAATTTGGCTCTGTTAATCTTTTGGATGCCTCGGGCAATACCGTCAAAGATGTGGAAACCGTTCCTTCCCAGATTAAAGTGTCTGTTGTGATGAAACAGGCCCGCAAAACGGCTGTGATTCCATTGAAAGTGGGAGTGACGGGAAATCCGGCTGATGGATATTGTGGTTAAAAAAGTGACTGTTTCACCTTCGGCTGTGACAGTCAATGGTCCTTCAGCATCCGTGGATGCCGTTCATGAAATCATGGCAGGAACAATTGATGTTTCCGGAGGCGACCGTACCGTGTCCCGCGTTATTTCCGTACCGGTGCCCTCTGGAATTGATGCATCGCCTCAGTCCGTATCGGTTTCCGTAGACATTGAAAAAGCCGGAGAGGAGGGGAAATAAGGCATGCTTCGCCTGACAAATATAAAAATTCCTGTAGGAGAACCGGCGGATCTCAAACAACGGGCGGCCCGCATAATGAAAGTTCCGCCGGCTTCCGTTCATGAAATACGGGTGGCCCGCCAGTCGGTTGACGCGAGGCGCAGCCATACGCTGTCCCTGGTATATACACTGATCGTTTCAGTGGACAATGAAAAGGCGGTATGCAGAAAGAACCGGGGAAACAGACAGATAGCCCAGGTCTGTGAATACCCGCCTCCTCCTGTAGCAAAAGGCACAGAAAGACTGACCTGCCGTCCCGTGGTCATAGGTTCCGGTCCGGCAGGTCTTCTTTGTGCCCTTTACCTGGCGGAAGAAGGCTACAAACCGGTTATCTTTGAACGCGGTGCCGACGTAGATACCCGTACAGGAAAAGTCTCCCGGTTCTGGGGAGGCGGTGATTTTGATCCGGACACGAACGTTCAGTTGGAGAAGGCGGTGCCGGAACTTTTTCGGACGGGAAACTGACTACGCGGGTTAACCATCCGCGAATTCATGACATTCTCCGGCGGTTTGTAGAAGCGGGAGCGCCTGAAGAAATTCTGTGGAAGCACAAACCCCACGTAGGAACGGATATTTTACGTTCCGTTGTCAAAAACATGAGAAATAAAATTGAAACACTGGGGGGACAATTTTATTTTCTTACACAGGTGACGGATATCTCGATCCAAAGGGGCACGCTTACCTCTCTGACGGCAGGCGGCGCCTCATGGCCTGTAGAAGCGGCCGTTCTGGCTATAGGGCACAGCGCACGGGATACCTATGAAATGCTGCTCCGCCGGGGAGTAGCCATGGAGCCGAAACCCTTTGCGGTAGGCGTGCGTATTGAACATCCCCAGTCATTAATTGACCAGGCACAATACCGCTGTGAACCGGAGAAATACGGACTGCCCCCGGCGGACTACAACCTGGTCTACCATGACAGAGAACTGAACCGGGCCTGCTACTCCTTCTGCATGTGTCCGGGAGGAATGGTGGTGGCGGCAGCTTCAGAAGAAGGCCGTGCCGTGACCAACGGAATGAGCCTTCATGCGCGTAGCAGCGGAATTGCCAACAGTGCCTTGTTGTCAACGTTACACCTGCTGACTGCGGAGGGGGCATACTTGACGGAATTGCATTTCAGCGTTATTATGAAAAACTGGCATATGACTGGAGCGGATCCTACCGGGCACCGACGCAGTGCGTCGGCGACTTTTTGAACCGCAGAACAGGAAAAAGAAGTCCTTATCTGACATACCGTCCGGTACCGAGCCGCAGAAATGCATGCACTCCTGCCGGATTTTATAACCCATACACTGGAACGGGCGATTCCCTATTTTGATACAAAAATAAAAGGATTCGCATCCCCCTGGCAGGACTTACAGGGGTGGAGATGAGGACGAGCGCGCCTGTGCGCATTCCCCGGGGAGAAGACCGTCAGAGCGTAGGAACAGAAGCCTTTATCCAGTGGGAGAAGGAGCCGGATACGCAGGGGGGATTATGAGTGCGGCCCTTGACGGAATGGAAACGGCACTGGCTATTATGAGAAAATATCAACCGATACAGCATGAAGGCTGATGTATTAAAGGAGGAACTATATGGTTAGATTATTTGGCACCGATGGAATCCGCGGCGTAGTGAACGCCACCCTGATGCCGGAACTGGCTTATCATCTGGGACGGGCGGCAGGTGCTTACTTCTGCCGCACAAAAGGAGTGCACCGCTTCCTGATTGGACGGGACACACGCCGGTCCGGGACCATGATTGAAGCGGCATTGGCAGCGGGACTCTGCTCCACAGGTGTAAATGTCGATCTGGCGGGCGTGATTCCCACACCGGGGATTGCCTACCTGACACGGAAGGAACAATATGATGCAGCGTGGTGATTTCTGCATCCCATAATCCGTTTCAGGACAACGGAATCAAATTTTTTGACCATGAAGGCTATAAACTGCCGGATGCTACAGAAGAGGAAATCGAAAATCTTCTGAGACATATTGACTCGGAAGAAATTCCCCGTCCCACGGGAGAGGGAATCGGCGTTATTGCGCCCCGTGCAGATCTGGCGGACCTTTATAAAGAATACATCATAGCACAGTGCAGGGAGACCTGCAGGGAATGAAAATTGTGACAGATTCAGCCAACGGGGCATCCAGCGGATTCCTGCCGGAAATACTCACCCGCCTGGGAGCTGAAGTCATGGCGACCTTCCGGCAGCCTGACGGAATAAATATCAACAAAAACTGCGGATCCACCCATATTGAAGCCCTTCAGAAAGCGGTTGCTGAAGCAGGCGCAGACTGCGGCGTAGCAACGACGGAGATGCAGACCGCTGTATTCTGGTGGACGAAAAAGGACAGGTCCTTGACGGCGACCATATTATGATCATCAATGCCGTTCATATGAAAGAAGAGGGCAGACTGCATGACGATACCGTGGTAGGAACCGTGATGAGCAATCTGGGATTTAAAAAAGCTCTTGAAAAACAAGGGTGCCGCACAGTATTTACCGGAGTAGGCGACCGGTATGTACTGGAAGAAATGAGAAAACACAACTACTCCATCGGCGGTGAACAGTCAGGACATATTATTTTCATGGACTACAATACTACAGGAGACGGACTGATTACAGCGGTGCAGACATTATCCATTGTAAAAAAGCAGGGCGTGCCCCTGTCCCGTATGACAGCCATGATGGATACCTATCCCCAGCTTCTGAGAAATGTAGAAGTATACAGCAAAAACGGATGGGAAGAAAATGAAATGATCCAGGCGGCTATTGAATCAGCGAAAGAAGAACTGGGCAGTGACGGACGGATTCTCGTGCGGGCTTCCGGAACAGAACCGCTGATCCGTGTCATGGCGGAGGGCCAGTCCCAGGAACAGCTGGAAGAAATTGTGGAAGATATTGCCTCGGTCATTGACCAGGAATTGGGTGTCAGCCACAGATAACTGACAAAAGACACGGACCGTGTCTTCAGCCGGTTTTATGATAAAAGGAAGGAGTGAAGGGACTCCTTCCTTTTATCATGGAAAAACAAGAATATAAATTATTTGTTTTTATATGGAGATTGTCTTTAAGAAATGCTATACTCATAAACGACAAAAAAAGATCTTGTAAGAAAACGAGGAGATTAGTTATGGATAAGTTATGTTTTTTATGGGATTCTGTTATCTCTTTCTGTGACATCACCGGTGTGGGCGGCACAGCCTTCTGCCGTATATGAATTAAAAGCAGTCACCGTGACGGCCAACAGACAGGCTGAAGATGTGCAGTCTGTGCCGGCCAACGTGAGTATTGTCACAGCCAAAGAAATCCGGAGCCGCAACATTCAGTCGACAGCCCAGGCAGTGGCGCTGGCGGCAGGCATGCAGATGGACCAGTCCATGGAGGGAGGAGTCAGCATGCGGGGCTACACATCGAAAAACATTCTGGTTATGGTGGACGGCCAGCGTGTCAACAGCGGATGGAACGGAGAAGTTATGTGGAACATGTTTCCTGTTGACTCCATCAGCCGCATTGAAGTCGTCCGCGGCGGCCAGTCTGCCCTCTACGGCGGGCGTGCCGTAGGCGGCGTGATCAACATTATCACGGAAACGCCGAAACAGGACGGCGTGCATGGCTCTGTGCTGGAAAGCTACGGAACTTACAACACCGTTCACCAGTCCTATAACCTGCAGGGGAAAAAGGGAAAACTCACCTTCGGGGGATTTTATGAAAACAGAAGTACCGACGGCTGGCGCACTTTCGGCAGTATGCTCCTCTTCAACAAAAACAGCCACACTGAATGAAAGCGATCTGATGAACCCTGTCCATGAAGATGCGGCGGGACGCTATATTATCGGAGACCGGGGACGAAAATCCTTCATGTCTGAAAACTACGGATTCAATCTGGGCTATGATATCAGTGACAGCCAGAAAGTTACCTATAAATACAGTCATTCCAACTACACCTGGAAGTACACCGATCCCCGGACCTATATCTATAAAAAAGACGGAACGCCGGTATGGTCGGGGATTATTGCCATGGACAATGGGGATAAAGCCTCTTTCAGTGATTCCAGTTATACCGGCACCCGTGGATTCCGTGTATATGACATGCATTCCCTGACCTATAATGATAAAAAGAACAATATCCATGCCCATTTCGGCCTCACTGATTTTACGAAAGACGGCTATACCTACACCTCATCGAGTAAGGTAACAGCAGCCAATGACTTTAATGGTCCCGGCAGCCGGTCCTTTTATCCGTCGAAAACCATGGACCTGGACATCAATAAGCGGTGGAAAATAGACCGTCATACCCTTCTTTTCGGAAGCGCCTTTAATGAGGAGCAGTTCCATCAGACCATATCCGGCATCAATGACTGGAAAAACTGGCATGACAGCGGGACGCCCACAGAATGGCACGGGGGAAAATCCCAGACCTGGTCAGCCTACGTGCAGGATAAATGGCAGCTGACGGACCGCCTGACCTCCTACTTGGGAGCCCGTTACGATTATTACAAAAAATACAGCGGATACTATCGAAATGCTGATAAACCAGAAAATAATAAAACCTATGGTTCCACCTCCTACAGCAGAGTATCCCCTAAGTTGGCTTTTGACTATGCTACAACAGCACCACCAACTTCTATACCTCCTACGGGCAGTCTTTCAATCCGCCCCTGCTGTATCAGGTTTATAGAGTGGCGGCTTCCGTTCCATACGGGACGGACAAGCGGCCTGTCATTGCCAACCCCGGACTGAAGCCGGAAATCACAACCAACTTCGAAATCGGCATGAAAAAGAAACTGGGAACGGGAACACAGCTGGATATGGATTTCTTCAAAGATAAGACGAAAGATTATATTGGTTATCCTTCGCAGTCAGTATCTCCTGATGTTAAATATTATTATAATATGGGAAAAGCGGATACAAGGGGAATTGAACTGACCTTCCAGCGGCTGTTCAATCCCGTGTGGTCGGCCTATGCAACTACACATGGCAGATCGGCAAAGTCAGCGGAGAACGGAACTACGACATTCCCCGTCATCTGTTCCATGCCGGTGTGGCCTACAGCAGAAATCCCTGGGATGTCCATCTGGACGGCATGTTTGTATCAGCCGCAATGAACCTGATGTGGATACCGGAGATTATGAATCCCATGATCCCTATTTTCTGCTGAATCTGGATGCCAATTATAAAGTATCAAAGGCGGTAACGGTACAGTTCAGCATCTATAATGTACTGGACAGGGATTTTTATGACAATGAAGTTCTCAGCGGACGCACCTATAATGCGGCTGTCAGATATTCCTTCTGACAGATTGGCGGCATTGAAGAGGATTTGTGAAGATTCTTGCAGGAAATTCAGAAATATCTATTGAGTTTTTATCATGATCAAATAGAATTTTGTATATGCTTGCAATTCCGATTTTATGTTGTTATACTTCTGATATGTAATTCCAATATGTTTTGCTGGTTGCATCTGAAGAGAGCAATGAAGCTCGTATACCGAATGAATTTCATTCAGTATACGGGCTTTTCCTATTTTCAGGGAAACCGCAGCAGAAAGAAAGGGAGAATCTATGAAATTATCAATTCTGTTTCCCGGTACTCTGGCATGGGCCCTGGCCCTGCCCGCGGCAGCGCTTGCTGCCATGATACGGCGCAGGAATTATCTGCGGGCGATATCTCGTACATGTGTGTGGCCACTCTTCTGGTGCTGATTATGACACCTTGCTCTGGGCTTCTTTTACGGAGGTCTGGTGCGCCGGAAGAACACGATTAATACCATTATGATGTCCATGGTCTGTCTGGCATTGATCACCGTACAGTGGTTTCTTTTCGGATACTCACTGAGCTTTGGGCCTGATGCGGGAGGCATTATCGGAAATCTGGACTGGGCGTTCTTCAACGGAGTCGGTCTGGAGGCCTTCAAGGATTATTCTCCCACCATACCTCATGTATTATTTGCCATGTTCCAGCTGGCTTTTGCCATTCTGACACCGGCGATTGTCAGCGGAGGCATTGTGGAACGCACACGGTTCCCGGCCTACTGTCTGTTCGTTGTTTTGTGGGGGACTCTGGTATACGATCATGGCCATATGGTCTGGGGGCTGGGCGGATTTATCCGTGATATGGGAGCTCTTGATTTTGCGGGAGGCACGGTCATCCATATCACATCCGGATTTTCTGCTCTGACGGCGGCTGTTCTTATCGGGGCGCGGAAAGGATACGGCAGCCTGACACTCCGGCCCCACAATATGCCCTATGTCTGTCTGGGAGGCAGCTTTTTGTGGCTCGCCTGGTTTGG
>ENA-OQIG01001109-OQIG01001109.1-human-gut-metagenome-genome-assembly--contig:-NODE-1109-length-12693-cov-2.875219_pt1 | contig 12693 bp, 16 predicted proteins | sample MGYA00242576_ERZ504741 | MGnify/ENA primary metagenome ERZ504741 (study PRJEB26092, sample SAMD00036436) | human gut metagenome | host: Homo sapiens | study: EMG produced TPA metagenomics assembly of... | reverse complement strand
TGGATATAACTGCGTATAATGGGATCTTTTATATAAGGACAATGGCTAAATATTTTCTTCATATTCTCAATAAAGTTTTTATTAACAATATTAAGTATTTTTAATTGCATCACCAGTTTTACGGCCAGAACGGATTTCAATATCATTGCATTATCTGGCAATGTATCAATCATTTTTATAATGTTATTGATATAACCATCGAGATCTTCATTCCAAAATATATCTGAATAATCAATAGTTAATTCCAATTGTTCTGTAATGCAATCTTTAAAATTCCCTGTCGACATTCGCACATAATCAAACATAACAGCTGTCAAATTCGATTTAATAAATGATATTTCTTTGGCAGACAGAAACTCTGCTCTGGTGAAGTGCGAAGCGTAAAGATAACAATTATCGAAGTTTGAATTTCTAATCTGACATTCGCGAAAATTACTATGACCAAGTTGACTCTGCGAGAAGTCAACTGTATCAAGAATATTTTTGCTGAAATCGACACATTCACCACTCGCTTTGATAAAAATCACATTGTGTAAACGTCGACATCTAAATATGACATTATCAACTATTGCAGTAGTAAAATTGCAATCCCCAATTTCTTTACATTCGAATGTTACATGTTGTAGATTTGATGATAAAAAAGACATCTTCGATATAACGTCACCTTTAAAATGACAACTTGTTAAATCCAAATCAGACAGGTCGATATACCCCTGCGCATCTTTATCCATCAGAAAATTGCAAGCGCATTCAATTTTTTTCATTTCTGTAGAATTTTACACTTATAGTATCATTACTGATTGAGACTTCACGAAACATATTTATTGCATGATTTTTTCGTTCCGTTGTTTTATATTTGAAAAAATATTGCTGATATAAATAAAGTTATCTCTGTTTAAACCTGGCACCCCATTTAAATTACGTAGTAAATCAAGATCTACTATATTATTTCCTTGCACCACATCATGTTTCATCAAAGAGTTATTGCCGCCAGAATTTAGGATATGACTTATCATAAAACCTCTGCATAACAGAAATAAAATAACCTGGAAAAGTAGCCTGAATGTCCAGACACTACCGGCGAAAGGAAAAGAATCTCTGATAAGGCATTGAGATAATGGATATTCTTAGTGAAGAAGAAGTGAGTTACTATAAAAAATCGCTCATATCCCAGGAAGGAAGCATAAAAAAAGGTGCGCCAGGAGACGCACCAGTTGTTGCAAAATCAGCACTGTGGGGCGTAATTACCCCTTGCCTTTTACACTGCTGATAAAGGTGGAACGGGCAGATGTCGATCCCAGCGTTCAGCTTCATCAAGCAGTTTTAACGCCTTATCAACATCACCTTTCGCGACAGCGTTTTTGATCGCGGTATTAAAATAACTTTCCGTGTCGTTGAGCATCGGCTCGCTTTTCTTCACCGGTGCCGGAGCGGGTGCAGCCACAGCTGGTGCCGCCGTGTTACCTACCGTAATCGGAGCTGGAGCGGAAGAACCAAATAAAGGTCCTACCAACACGCTGGAGCTGGAGTTCGTTTTCACTTTCAGTTTCAGTAAGCCATCGGTGGTATGACGAGCAACCGGATCGGGGATATCCGGGATCGAGTTACCGACGCCTTGGCATAGGCTTTAGCCGGGTCGAGCAGTTGGGTCGTCTGCTGGAGATCTTTTTCCGTGGTAAAGACAGAACATAAAGTTTTTGCTGCCCCAACGCCGGTGTCAGGCGCATAACGCCTTCCAGCCGATCTGCACTCATCACGCCTGGTTCCTGGTAGGTGAAATAACTGCTGGGGAAGAAGCTGATGGGGTCATGTTCTGATCAAGAATCAGCACGTTCGGCGCAAAAACGCTGGTTTGTTTGTTCACTTCGCTGGTCAGCGTCAGGGTCAGTTCGCCAATGTTTGCCGGGACGCTGTACGCAGCAACCGGACCACTGATGCCGGGAACGTTCAGTTGTTGGCCGCCGGTCGCCAGTTGGGTGGTCTGGGTTTTAGATTGATCGACCGGTGTCCAGGTGAGTTGTTGCAGCGCAGCAGATGGAATGGCTGGCGCGTCGCTGGTGTTTTGCGGTACGTAGTTAACATCGGCAAGGCTAATTCCAGGCGCGCTTGCCAGTAACCCTGCTGATAAACAGAGGGCGATGAGACTTTTATTCATTTTCATTGTTTTCACCTCAAAATCTGGAGCTCAGCGGTAGCCAGGCAATAGCGCGCTAAACCCGATAATCAGAGGGGCTTTCGCCCCTTTCAGATAATGACAACCTGTTTTTATGCCGGATGCGGCGTAACGCCTTATCCGGCCCAGGTTTTGCTATTACCACCAGATTTCCATCTGGGCACCGAAGGTCCACTCGTCGCTGTCGCCACGACCGAAGCTGCCGCCGTTGAAATCAGCAGGAACGGCTTTGCCGTAGTTCGGGTTAACCTTGCTATCGCCGTTGTAATCATAACCCCATTTCTCATCCCACTTGGCGTAGGTTGCGAAGACACGAATAGCCGGGCGTGACCAGATGCTGTCGCCAGCCTGCCATTGTTGTGCGAGGGTAATTTTGTACTGATTGTTCTTGTCGCCGGTGCGCTGGGATTCGACGTTGTCGTAGCCGATTTCCATCACGGTGCTCATGATTGGCGTCCACTTGTACATCGGGCGAATACCAACGGTCCACCACTTGGTGCCGTTGTCGTTATCCCAGTTGATATCCTGGTACATACCCACGTACATCATGTCCCAGTTGTCGCCCATGGAGATCGCACCGTGGTCGAGGATACGCAGCATGTGACCGTTGTTGTTGATATTGTAGGCAAATTTTTCGTTATCAAACGCGACGCCAGAACCTGCGACAGACCTTTACCCTGCGAGGTCATCGAGTCAGTAGCGTACTGAACAACAAACTTGTTAAAGCCCTTCAGGACACTCTGAGTATGTTCAGCAGTGAATAACCAGCCGTCTTTCGATGCGCCATCAACCAGACGATAGTTATCACGCAGGTTGGCACGACCGTAGTCGACACCCAGTTCTAATGTGCCGCCCGGGTTGATTTCCATCTGCGCTAAACGCACATCGAAAACGTCGTTCGCGGTTTCGTTTGGTATAGTCATAAATATTGTTGCTGGCAAAAGAGGAAGAACCACCAGCTTCAGAGGAGCGGGTTGCTGCCAGAGAGAGTTTACCGAAGCCAACATCGATGTTTCCAGACCGGCACCAGGACCAGAAATATCCCAGTAGTAGAAGTCGATCATATGAACGTCATGACGTTGGTAGAAGCGCTTACCTGCCCAGATGGTGGAACCTGGCAGCCATTCGATCAGGTTTTTACCCTGCACGTTTGCTTCACGGAAGGCCGGATCGGTAGCTTCCCAGTCATTCTGTTGCGCGACGGAATAGGCCACGTTAGTGTCGAAATAGAAGCTCTTATCGCCCTCTTTCCACACTTCCTGACCCAATTTTAATTCAGCATAAGTTTCACATTCGTTGCCAAGACGGTATTTACTTTGAGCACCGGTAGTCTGGAAACACTGTTGTTCACCGCCGCTACCTGTCCAGCCAATACCGGAACGTGCATAGCCGTGGAAATCAACAGCCATTGCCTGAGCAGACATTACGCCCGCTGCGACGGCAACCGCCAGAGGAAGTTTGCGCAGAGTAATCATCATTCTATCTCCTGAGTCATTGCTTTTCTTTTTTCACATCACCTGTGACAGGCTTTGTGTGTTTTGTGGGGTGCTTAAACGCCCGGCTCCTTATGCAGTCGACGACATGCAGTGCCATCCTCACGGAACAGATGGCAACGCTCTGGCGGCAGGCCGATAGCGAATGTGGCACCTTCTTCTACCAACACCACGTCGTTCTGGCGGTACACCAGGTTTTGACGAATGGAAGGGATCTGGATATGGATTTGGGTTTCGTTGCCGAGTTGCTCGACGACCTGAACTTCACCCTCAAGGATGACGTCAGCGATATCACTCGGCAGTAGATGTTCCGGGCGAATACCCAGCGACATATTGGCTCCAACCTGGACATCACGGCTTTCAACTGGCAGCCAGACTTGCTGACGATTTGGCATCGGCAGCTCCACCTGCACTTGATCGATTGCGGTGGCGGTCACTTTTACCGGCAGGAAGTTCATCTTTGGCGAACCGATAAATCCGGCGACAAAACGGTCTGCCGGATAGTGGTACAGCTCCAGCGGTTTCCCAACCTGCGCCACGCGACCGGCGTCCAGCACCACGATTTTGTCGGCCAGCGTCATCGCTTCGACCTGATCGTGGGTGACGTAAATCATTGTGCGGCCCAGGCGTTTATGCAGACGGGAGATTTCGATACGCATTTGCACACGCAGTGCAGCATCGAGGTTGGAGAGCGGTTCATCGAGCAAAAATACGCTTGGCTCGGCCACCAGCGTACGGCCAATCGCCACACGCTGACGCTGACCGCCAGAGAGCGCTTTCGGTTTGCGATCCAGCAAATGCGCCAGTTGCAGCACTTCCGCCACCTGGTTGACGCGTTGGTTAATCACCTCTTTTTTTGCGCCAGCCAGTTTCAGGCCAAATGACATGTTTTCTGCTACTGACAGGTGGGGATAGAGCGCGTAAGACTGAAACACCATACCAACGCCGCGTTCTGCTGGCGGAGTGTCATTCATCCGTTTCTCACCGATGAACAGGTCGCCGCTGGTGATCGTCTCAAGCCCGGCAATCATGCGCAGTAAAGTCGATTTACCGCAGCCAGACGGTCCGACAAACACCACGAATTCACCTTCATGGATATCGAGATTGATATCTTTCGATACCACGACCTCGCCCCAGGCTTTCGTTACATTTTGCAGCTGTACGCTCGCCATGCCCTTCTCCCTTTGTAACAACCTGTCATCGACAGCAACATTCATGATGGGCTGACTATGCGTCATCAGGAGATGGCTTAAATCCTCCACCCCCTGGCTTTTTTATGGGGGAGGAGGCGGGAGGATGAGAACACGGCTTCTGTGAACTAAACCGAGGTCATGTAAGGAATTTCGTGATGTTGCTTGCAAAAATCGTGGCGATTTTATGTGCGCATCTCCACATTACCGCCAATTCTGTAACAGAGATCACACAAAGCAACGGTGGGGCGTAGGGGCAAGGAGGATGGAAAGAGGTTGCCGTATAAAGAAACTAGAGTCCGTTTAGGTGTTTTCACGAGCACTTCACCAACAAGGACCATAGATTATGAAAATAAAAACAGGTGCACGCATCCTCGCATTATCCGCATTAACGACGATGATGTTTTCCGCCTCGGCTCTCGCCAAAATCGAAGAAGGTAACTGGTAATCTGGATTAACGGCGATAAAGGCTATAACGGTCTCGCTGAAGTCGGTAAGAAATTCGAGAAAGATACCGGAATTAAAGTCACCGTTGAGCATCCGGATAAACTGGAAGAGAAATTCCCTCAGGTTGCGGCAACTGGCGATGGCCCTGACATTATCTTCTGGGCACACGACCGCTTTGGTGGCTACGCTCAATCTGCCTGTTGGCTGAAATCACCCGGACAAAGCGTTCCAGGACAAGCTGTATCCGTTTACCTGGGATGCCGTACGTTACAACGGCAAGCTGATTGCATACCCGATCGCTGTTGAAGCGTTATCGCTGATTTATAACAAAGATCTGCTGCCGAACCCACCAAAAACCTGGGAAGAGATCCCGGCGCTGGATAAAGAACTGAAAGCGAAAGGTAAGAGCGCGCTGATGTTCAACCTGCAAGAACCGTACTTCACCTGGCCGCTGATTGCTGCTGACGGGGGTTATGCGTTCAAGTATGAAAACGGCAAGTACGATATTAAAGACGTGGGCGTGGATAACGCTGGCGCGAAAGCGGGTCTGACCTTCCTGGTTGACCTTATTAAAAACAAACACATGAATGCAGACACCGATTACTCCATCGCAGAAGCTGCCTTTAATAAAGGCGAAACAGCGATGACCATCAACGGCCCGTGGGCATGGTCCAACATCGACACCAGCAAAGTGAATTATGGTGTAACGGTACTGCCGACCTTCAAGGGTCAACCATCTAAACCGTTCGTTGGCGTGCTGAGCGCCGGTATTAACGCCGCCAGTCCGAACAAAGAGCTGGCGAAAGAGTTCCTCGAAAACTATCTGCTGACTGACGAAGGTCTGGAAGCGGTCAATAAAGACAAACCGCTGGGTGCAGTGGCGCTGAAGTCTTACGAGGAAGAGTTGGCGAAAGACCCACGTATTGCCGCCACCATGGAAAACGCCCAGAAAGGTGAAATCATGCCAAACATCCCGCAGATGTCCGCTTTCTGGTATGCCGTACGTACTGCGGTGATCAACGCCGCCAGCGGTCGTCAGACTGTCGATGAAGCCCTGAAAGACGCGCAGACTCGTATCACCAAGTAATGCTGTGAAATGCCGGATGCGGCGTGAACGCCTTATCCGGCCTACAAAACTGAAACGCATGTAGGCTGATAAGACGCATCAGTGTCGCATCAGGCAGTTGTTGTCGGATAAGGCGTGAAAGCCTTATCGTCCTGGAATGAGGAAGAACCCCATGGATGTCATTAAAAAGAAACATTGGTGGCAAAGCGACGCGCTGAAATGGTCAGTGCTAGGTCTGCTCGGCCTGCTGGTGGGTTACCTTGTTGTTTTAATGTACGCACAAGGGGAATACCTGTTCGCCATTACCACGCTGATATTGAGTTCAGCGGGGCTGTATATTTTCGCCAATCGTAAAGCCTACGCCTGGCGCTATGTTTACCCGGGAATGGCTGGAATGGGATTATTCGTCCTCTTCCCTCTGGTCTGCACCATCGCCATTGCCTTCACCAACTACAGCAGCACTAACCAGCTGACTTTTGAACGTGCGCAGGAAGTGTTGTTAGATCGCTCCTGGCAAGCAGGCAAAACCTATAACTTTGGTCTTTACCCGGCGGGCGATGAGTGGCAACTGGCGCTCAGTGACGGCGAAACCGGCAAAAATTACCTCTCCGACGCGTTTAAATTTGGCGGCGAACAAAAACTGCAACTGAAAGAAACGACCGCCCAGCCCGAAGGCGAACGCGCGAATCTACGCGTGATTACCCAGAATCGTCAGGCGCTGAGTGACATTACCGCCATTCTGCCGGATGGCAACAAAGTGATGATGAGCTCCCTGCGCCAGTTTTCTGGCACGCAGCCGCTCTACACACTCGACGGTGACGGCACGTTGACGAATAATCAGAGCGGCGTGAAATATCGTCCGAATAACCAAATTGGCTTTTACCAGTCCATTACCGCCGACGGCAACTGGGGTGATGAAAGCTAAGCCCCGGTTACACCGTGACTACTGGCTGGAAAAACTTTACCCGCGTCTTCACCGACGAAGGCATTCAGAAACCGTTCCTCGCCATTTTCGTCTGGACCGTGGTGTTCTCGCTGATCACTGTCTTTTTAACGGTGGCGGTCGGCATGGTTCTGGCGTGTCTGGTGCAGTGGGAAGCGTTGCGCGGCAAAGCGGTCTATCGCGTCCTGCTGATTCTGCTACGCGGTGCCATCGTTCATTTCAATCTTGATTTTCAAAGGATTGTTTAACCAGAGCTTCGGTGAAATCAACATGATGTTGAGCGCGCTGTTTGGCGTGAAGCCGCCTGGTTCAGCGATCCGACCACCGCCCGCACGATGCTGATTATCGTCAATACCTGGCTGGGTTATCCGTACATGATGATCCTCTGCATGGGCTTGCTGAAAGCGATTCCGGACGATTTGTATGAAGCCTCAGCAATGGATGGCGCAGGTCCTTTCCAGAACTTCTTTAAGATTACGCTGCCGCTGCTGATTAAACCGCTGACGCCGCTGATGATCGCCAGCTTCGCCTTTAACTTTAACAACTTCGTGCTGATTCAACTGTTAACCAACGGCGGCCCAGATCGTCTTGGCACGACCACGCCAGCCGGTTATACCGACCTGCTTGTTAACTACACCTACCGCATCGCTTTTGAAGGCGGCGGGGGTCAGGACTTCGGTCTGGCGGCAGCAATTGCCACGCTGATCTTCCTGCTGGTGGGTGCGCTGGCGATAGTGAACCTGAAAGCCACGCGAATGAAGTTTGATTAAGGGAGATAACAAAAATGGCAATGGTCCAACCGAAATCGCAAAAAGCTCGTTTATTTATTACTCACCTGCTACTGCTACTTTTTATCGCAGCGATTATGTTCCCGCTGCTGATGGTCGTCGCTATCTCGCTGCGTCAGGGAAACTTTGCGACCGGCAGCCTGATCCCGGAGCAAATCTCCTGGGATCACTGGAAACTGGCGTTAGGTTTTAGCGTTGAACAGGCTGATGGTCGCATTACGCCACCGCCATTCCCGGTACTGCTGTGGCTGTGGAACTCGGTAAAGGTCGCCGGGATTTCCGCGATTGGCATTGTGGCGCTCTCCACCACCTGCGCCTACGCTTTCGCCCGTATGCGCTTTCCAGGCAAAGCGACGCTGCTGAAAGGAATGCTGATTTTCCAGATGTTCCCGGCAGTACTTTCACTGGTCGCGTTGTATGCGTTGTTTGATCGTCTGGGTGAGTACATTCCATTCATTGGCCTGAATACTCACGGCGGCGTAATTTTCGCGTATCTGGGTGGGATTGCGCTGCATGTCTGGACCATCAAAGGTTATTTCGAAACCATCGACAGTTCGCTGGAAGAAGCGGCGGCGCTGGATGGTGCGACACCGTGGCAGGCCTTCCGCCTTGTCCTGTTGCCGCTGTCAGTACCGATTCTGGCGGTTGTGTTCATCCTGTCGTTTATCGCTGCCATTACTGAAGTTCCGGTCGCGTCGCTATTACTGCGTGACGTAAACAGCTACACCCTGGCCGTGGGGATGCAGCAATACCTCAACCCGCAAAACTACCTGTGGGGTGGACTTTGCCGCCGCTGCGTGATGTCTGCATTACCGATCACCATCGTCTTCTTGCTGGCTCAACGCTGGCTGGTCAACGGCCTGACGGCAGGTGGTGTGAAAGGTTAAAGATGTTGTTCTGCCAATGTTATGCCGCTGCACCCTCAACTTACGTTATCCCAACTTGTGACTGTTATTCGGCGCTCCACGGAGCGCCTTTTTTTCTTTCGTCTGCAATCTGAATCGTTCGCCGGTTAATATTTCCATCATAGAGCTTATTATTTTTACGTTATTTGTTTTCCCACTTACGATAATTCTCTTTCGTGCTCTGAGTCACGGCAATAGTATTGTTTTCATCAATTTTTGATAATTATCACAATTAAGATCACAGAAAAGACATTACGTAAACGCATTGTAAAAAATGATAATTGCCTTAACTGCCTGACAATTCCAACATCAATGCACTGATAAAAGATCAGAATGGTCTAAGGCAGGTCTGAATGAATACCCAGTATAATTCCAGTTATATATTTTCGATTACCTTAGTCGCTACATTAGGTGGTTTATTATTTGGCTACGACACCGCCGTTATTTCCGGTACTGTTGAGTCACTCAATACCGTCTTTGTTGCTCCACAAAACTTAAGTGAATCCGCTGCCAACTCCCTGTTAGGATTTTGCGTAGCCAGCGCTCTGATTGGTTGCATCATCGGCGGTGCCTCGGTGGTTATTGCAGTAACCGCTTCGGCCGTCGTGATTCACTTAAGATTGCTGCTGTCCTGTTTTTTATTTCTGGTGTAGGTTCTGCCTGGCCAGAACTTGGTTTTACCTCTATAAACCGGACAACACAGTGCCTGTTTATCTGGCAGGTTATGTCCCGGAATTTGTTATTTATCGTATTATTGGCGGTATTGGCGTTGGTTTAGCCTCAATGCTTTCACCAATGTATATTGCGGAACTGGCTCCAGCTCATATTGCGGAAACTGGTTTCATTTAACCAGTTTGCGATTATTTTCGGGCAACTTTTAGTTTACTGCGTAAACTATTTTATTGCCCGTTCCGGTGATGCCAGCTGGCTGAATACTGACGGCTGGCGTTATATGTTTGCCTCGGAATGTATCCCTGCACTGCTGTTCTTAATGCTGCTGTATACCGTGCCAGAAAGTCCTCGCTGGCTGATGTCACGCGGCAAGCAAGAACAGGCGGAAAGTATCCTGCGCAAAATTATGGGCAACACGCTTGCAACTCAGGCAGTACAGGAAATTAAACACTCCCTGGATCATGGCCGCAAAACCGGTGGTCGTCTGCTGATGTTTGGCGTGGGCGTGATTGTCATCGGCGTTATGCTCTCCATCTTCCAGCAATTTGTCGGCATCAATGTGGTGCTGTACTACGCGCCGGAAGTGTTCAAAACGCTGGGGGCCAGCACGGATATCGCGCTGTTGCAGACCATTATTGTCGGAGTTATCAACCTCACCTTCACCGTTCTGGCAATTATGACGGTGGATAAATTTGGTCGTAAGCCACTGCAAATTATCGGCGCACTCGGAATGGCAATCGGTATGTTTAGCCTCGGTACCGCGTTTTACACTCAGGCACCGGGTATTGTGGCGCTACTGTCGATGCTGTTCTATGTTGCTGCCTTTGCCATGTCCTGGGGTCCGGTATGCTGGGTACTGCTGTCGGAAATCTTCCCGAATGCTATTCGTGGTAAAGCGCTGGCAATCGCGGTGGCGGCCCAGTGGCTGGCGAACTACTTCGTCTCCTGGACCTTCCCGATGATGGACAAAAACTCCTGGCTGGTGACCCATTTCCACAACGGTTTCTCCTACTGGATTTACGGTTGTATGGGCGTTCTGGCAGCACTGTTTATGTGGAAATTTGTCCCGGAAACCAAAGGTAAAACTTGAGGAGCTGGAAGCCTCTGGGAACCGGAAACGAAGAAAACACAACAAACTGCTACGCTGTAAGCTTCCTGTCCAGCACGCCGCGCCAGTTCGGCGTGCTGTCTTTTTACTCCCGCTTCAGCCGTTTCGAATTACACAGCCACAGGGTGATCACCAGTAACAGGATCGCAGCCGAGTAGATCAACACATCCAGTGGCGATTTATGATCGACGATGATCAAGCGCACAATGGCGGTGATCCCAATATAGACAAAGTAACGTAGCGGGAAGTGAAAACCGGACTGAAAGTACTTCACAATCAGCGCGATAAATTCGAAATAGAGAAAGTAAACCACCAGTCCTTCTACCAGCTCATATTTGCTGGTTTGTTCTGGCGCGAACAGCACATCAGCCAGATGCACCGTTTCTTTGCCGAGGAAGACAACCAAAATCAGGCCGAGCACAGCAGGCCAAGATTGAGTACGGTCTGCAAAATGGTGGAGATAAACTCCACGCGCGGACGAGAGAGTGACGTCATAGCAGTACCTCCTTCACAGTGGCGAGCTTCCTGTATAACGCAAAAATGTGACGGAGATCTATATTTTTTGTGTATGTTTTGTTCAACCTGGATTTGGAGCGCGCCTCCACCAAAGCCGGATATACCTACCCGTAGGCCGGATAAGCCGCGCCTGGCGGCGCATCCGGCAAGACAAACCGCACCAAAGCCGGTAATTCAAAAATCACCCATTCAGGTGATTCCCAGCCACCAGCAATGCGCGAAAAATCGACAATGTTCCTCTGGAACAAATGAAACGTAACCTGATAAAGGTGGTAAAAATGAAGCCTTATTTTGCTGCTTTGATGTTATCAGTCTCTGTTCTTCCTGCTTATGCTGGTCCGCTCGGTACTGCTGATAAAGCCGACCTACCGCAAAGCAATGTCTCCAGCCCAATGATGGCCCAGTCGCTCAGGCAACCAGACCTGCAACCGATATCGACGGACAGGAAGACAGAATGTTTTCGCCTTTACACACCAGATCGCAAACCGGGGGTGAACTGCGTTCCTGATGGCTCGACAGGCCATTAAGAATGAAGGTGCCAGTGAGTGCGAAAACTGGCACCTTTCCCATGACTTAGCGGAAATTGACGTTACGGTCGCTGGTCATGTCATACAACTGGAACTTACGCCCAAGTTGCTGACCACCGTCACGCGTCAGCGGCGTCCAGCCAATCGCCGCACGGCTGCGTGTCGGGCCAGACGAGAAGAGATCCAACGGTACCGAGACATACACGCCTTTGGTGAAGTCCCCTTCGCCGTACTCCTCTTTCGAAACGTTGGTGATCGTGCATAGCCGCCAACCACCACGCCGCTGTCAAAGCGTTTAGCGATCTCCAGCGTGCCGCCTTTATCCCCTGCCAGATACTGCCCGACGCTGGCTTTAACTAACACATCCTGAGCGAAAGATGGCGTCCAGTAGGCGGTCAGATGTCCGGTTTTCACGCTGTAGTCGGTGAATTTCATCATATCTTTTGCACTACGCCAGTCGCGCTGTTTAACGTAGTTGGCATCCAGACCAAACGCCCAGTTGCTGTCCAGCGGGCGATACAACACTTCTGCCCCGCACCGCCAAACATGGTTTCGAGATAACCACCGTAGACCTGACCGTAGAAGCCGTTGCCCAGATGCTGGAAGTAGTTGGCTTGCAGGTTATTCACATAGACATCGTTCTGCACATACTCGCGCACATGGGTACGCACGCGCGGTAAGTGCGAGTCCTGCGGAGGATTAGTGTAGTTAAACTTGTCGTAGTTGTTGGCAAGATTTGCAAACAGCTGCCGGTGGTCAGCAGATGGTCCGTCAGCCACAAATCTGCCGTTCCCATCCACGCCCAAGCTGATAACATTCGGTAAAACGTTTTCCGGGCCACCGACCGACTGGTTCAGCACCGGAT
>ENA-OQIG01001108-OQIG01001108.1-human-gut-metagenome-genome-assembly--contig:-NODE-1108-length-12694-cov-1.867271_pt1 | contig 12694 bp, 26 predicted proteins | sample MGYA00242576_ERZ504741 | MGnify/ENA primary metagenome ERZ504741 (study PRJEB26092, sample SAMD00036436) | human gut metagenome | host: Homo sapiens | study: EMG produced TPA metagenomics assembly of... | reverse complement strand
CATTTTAAAGGTACCAGGATTGTTGAACTGTCTAAAACAAGGGGTCCTACTTTTAGAAACTGTCCTTGACAAGGGGTACGTTTAGGCAGGGACAGAAACTCTGCCTCTGGACGCTTCACTCTGCACTGGTCAAAAATGAAAGGAGCCATGCCCATGAATGATGTGCTGCGCAAAATGGTGGAGGACTATATCCACAACCGGATGCCGGAATACATCCAGACCCTGTATGATGTGATCACCATTCCTTCTCCCACCGGAGAAGAAGGGGAAAAGGCCCGGTGGATCCTGGACCAGCTGAAGGCCATGGGGGCGGAAGGAGCCTGCCAGGATGAAGCCGGGAACGTCATTTTTCCTTATTGTATCGAGGGCGTGGAAAAGTTCCCCCTGTACACCGCCCATATGGATACGGTGTTTGCAGGGGTGGAGAAAATCATGCCGGAAATCGACGGCCATACCCTGAAGGCCCCTTCCTGCGGAGACAACAGTTCCGATGTGGCGGCCCTGCTGTTCCTGATCCGGATGATGCTGACCCTGAAGCTCCGGACTCCGGCGGTCTTTGCCTTCAATGTGGGGGAGGAAGGCCTGGGGAATCTGAAGGGGAGCCGGGCCCTGACCGATGCCTTCGGAGACCGGCTCAGTTACTTCATGGCGGTGGACGGGAACAGTGACCGGTTCGTGAACCTGGCCGTAGGGTCCCGGCGGTACGCGGTCCATGTGGTTACGCCCGGGGGCCACAGCTATGCCGCTTTCGGAGCGGCCAACGCCATCAACGAAGCGGCGGGGATCATCCGGGACTTTTACGATCTCCAGGTGCCTGAAGATCCCAAAACCACCTACAATGTGGGGACCATCCAGGGAGGGACCACCATCAATTCCATTGCGGCGGAGGTGGAATTCACCGTGGACATGCGGTCCGTTTCCCATACGGAACTGGAAAAGCTGGATGCCGCTTTCCAGGCCATCCTGCAGGCCCATCAGAGGGGGATGTGAAAATCGAAACCCTGCTCCTGGGAGAACGGCCCTGCAGTGAAGGAGTGCAGCATCACGAAATCCATGACCGGATCACGGCCATCCGGAAACGGGCCGGGCTGCAGACCACATTCAGTGCCAGCAGTACCGATGCCAATATCCCTCTCAGCCGGAATATCCCGGCCATCGCCTTTGGCGTCAGCCGGGGCAAAGGGGCCCATACCCTCCAGGAAGAACTGGATATGACCAGTCTGGAACCGGGTCTGAAGCAGCTGGCGGCGTTTATTTGGAATTTGTAAGAGCTGCTGCTGAGGCAGCAGCTCTGTCAGCTGACAAAAGGGGCTGGTTGCGCCGGCAACAGCCCCCTTTCCTATTCTCCTTTTCTGCGTATAATAAGAATCAGGAAAAAATGACGGAATCCCGGGCTTTGCCGGTTTCCGGAACGGAGGGGTATGGTTATGTCCAAGAAATGCAAACAGTGCGGCTGCGAACTGGAAGATGATGCCCTGTTCTGCGTCCAGTGCGGCGCCAAACAGGATCCGGTGGTAAAATGTCCCAAATGCGGCCATGTGAATCCGGCAGGCAATGATTTCTGCACCGAATGCGGCACCCGGCTGAAGGAAGCTGAACCGGCGGAAAAAACGTCTGAAGGGGAGAAACCGGCAGTGGAACCCCAGGAAGCAACGGCGGAAAACACCAAAGTGGTAGTGGCGGAACCGGTGACCGGCGGCCAGGGAGGCGGTGGAAACGGAGGCTTCCAGTCTTTCCAGATGCCTCCTGTGCCTCCGGAAGACCGGGGAAAGAAAAAGAAGATCCTGGCCATCATCGCTGCCGTAGTGGTGATCCTGGGCCTGTTCTTTGCCTTCGGGGGCAGCAGCAAACCCATCCAGGTGAAATCCGGAGAAATGGTGGATGACTACATCCGTGACCAGAGTTCCGGAGACAAGAAATACAAGGACAAAACCGTCCAGCTTTCCGGCAAAGTGAAATGGAAGGGACAGTTCAACAATTCCCAGAACTACAGCATCACCCTGGAAAGCCGGAACAATGGCGGCAAGACCTATCAGATCCTGGTGGATGTGCCGGCCAAACGGGCCAGCATCGTCAACAGCCTGAAGACCGGTGATTTCGTCAATGTGAAGGGGAAATGTGTGGGCATCGTGAAGCAAAAGAGTCCCACTCTGATCAGTGTCCAGATCAAATCCACCAAGATCAACGACCAGGACGCGGACTGAATCACAGGAGGAATGACGGATGGCCAGATATTGTGCGCACTGCGGGAATCAGCTGACGGAAGGGGAAAAATTCTGCCCGGTCTGCGGCAGTCCGGTGGAACAGCCGGCGGCTCCGGACCGGCCGGAGGGAGGAAAAAACACCGCGCCCCAGCCGGGGCCCCGGTCCCAGCAGCCTGCCGGCTCTTTCCAGCCCAAGGGAGACCTGCCCCATCAGAGCGGCCGGGGAAAATGGATCGCCCTGGTGATCGGGCTGATGCTGGCGGCTGTGGGTGCAGGAATCTTTTTTGCCCGGCAGAAGGATGACAAAAGTGCCGCCGACATCAAGCCGCCGGTGACCCAGGAAGAAAAGAAGCAGGAGGCTCCCAGGAAACCCGCCAACGGGGCGGCCCAGGGAGAAAAAAACCAGAAGGACGCCAATCAACCTACGGGAAGATCACCGGTACCGATGTGCGGCTCCGGGCCGGTGCCGGAACCCATACGGATATCGTGGATTACTTCGACGAAGGGGAAAAGGTGGAAATCACCGGACGGAAGAACAACTGGTATCAGGTGAAACGGGCGAACGGGCAGACCGGTACGTGTCGACCCAGTTCTGCCGCCGTCTGTAAACGGTTTCAGGAAGGAGGGGGACCATGGGAAAGTATCATGATGCGTACCAGAAGCGGAGATGGAAGGGTCCGGCCTGGGGTGTCTTTTTTCTCCTGGTCCTGCTCCTGGCGGTGGGCTCCGGTATCAAAGGCTGCCGGAACGGCCAGAAGGCGGAACCGGCAGCTGCCCCACCGGCAGAAACAGCTGTTACCGGGGACGTGCGCCAGACGCCGGAGCCCCATGACTACGCTCTCCTGATCAAAAAAGGGGAGTTCACCCTGTATCTCCTGGATCATGGGGAACCGGTGGCCAAGTGGCCGGTGGCCCTGGGGAAGAACCCCGGACAGAAGCAGGTGAGCGGGGATATGAAAACACCGGAAGGGACGTTCCCGGTGGATGAGATCATCGATGCGTCCAGCTGGTCCCACGATTTCCACGATGGCAAAGGGGTGATCCAGCACGCCTATGGGCCCTGGTTCATCAGCCTGGACACCCGGAATCTGAGCAAGGCAAGTGGGACGGCATCGGCATCCACGGTACCCACGATCCGGCTTCCATCGGCACCCGGGCCTCTGAAGGATGCATCCGGCTGGAAAACGGAAACCTGCAGAAGCTGAAACCCTATGTGAAAGTGGGGATGAAGGTGACGGTGGAGGAGTAGAAAAAAAGCTGTCAGCGGCCAGGCCTTGAAAGGAGAAGAACCATGGAAACCATTCGTCTTGTGAAGGAACCGGAGAAATTCCGGGCGGCCCTGTATGACGGGGCGGAAGAAATCGGACAGTGCACCTATGTGAACGCCCGGCCCGGGGTCTGGACCTGGACCACACCATTGTGGATCCCGGTACGGGGGCCGGGGACTGGCCGGGAAACTGGTCCGGGCGGTGGCGGAGATGGCCCGGGAGGCCGGGGTGAAGATCATCCCCCAGTGCTCCTATGCCCGGGTCCAGTTCGACCGAAAACCGGAATACGCCGACGTGTATGAGAAAGAGTAGCCTGCAGGACAACAAAAGTACGGAAAAGTGTTAAAAGAGATACAAAAGATTACATCTTTCTGCTTTTCAGGGAAAATAGTTGACAAGATGTTCTGCCAGTGCTACTATACAACCATCAATTCAATACGAACCAGAAACCTTTGAGGTGGAGATAACGCCAGAAAATGTGCGCACAGAGAGTCCGGAAAGCTGAGAGCCGGATCGTGGCAGTCTGACAAATGGACCACTGAGGGCGCGATGAAATCTTCGGAAAGTATCCCGCGACGCAGCACCGACGTTACCGGTGAGGAATGTGTTGGCATTCTGCTTGAGGTGTGGGGCTCCGGCTCCATTACAGGGTGGTACCGCAGGTTATGACACCTGTCCTTGTAGGAGGACAGGTGTTTTTTTATTGCAGCGACAGGTTTTGCAATCCAGGTATCCGGGTGGAATGATCAGCCGGATACTTTCTTTTGTCAGCAAGGAGGAACAGAAATGAAACAACAGAGTCTGGAAGAAATCAAAGCCCTGGCCCAGGGATATGCGGCAGTGCCGGTGGTCCGGGAAATCCTGGCGGATACGGCCATCCCCATCGGTCTGGTGAGCCTGGTACGGAAAGAAAGCAGCCGGTACTTCCTGTTGGAAAGCCTGGAACAGAACGATCAGGCCGGCCGGTATTCCTTCATCGGGTTCGATCCCATTGCCCGGATCCGGGCCAAGGACCGGAACACCCAGGTGGAATTTGCCGGCAGCCGGATCCCGGTGGATCCCAAACAGCCCCTGGAAGCCCTTCGGTCCATCCTGAAGGCCTACCGGTGCCTACAATTCCTGGCCTGCCTCCTTTTACCGGCGGGTTCGTGGGATACTTCTCCTACGATTTCTTCCAGTACTGTGAGCCCAGTCTCCATTTCGACCCGGCCAAGGCCACAGAGTTCCCGGATTTCGACCTGATGCTCTTTGACAAGGTGATCGTTTTCGACCGGGTGCTCCAGAAAATGTATCTGATCGTGAATATCAAGACCGACGATCTGGAAGGGAACTACGCCAAAGCTCAGAAGAACCTGGATGCCATGGAAGCCCTGGTCCGCCAGCCGGTGGCGCCTCCGGCATTCACTCCGGCCCGGCTGGGCGAAATCACCAGCAACCAGGACCGGAAAAACTATGGTGAAAACGTGGAAAAAATCAAGGAACACATCCGCCAGGGCGACATTTTCCAGGCGGTGTATTCCCAGCGGTTCTCTGCTTCCTATGACCAGGATCTGTTCAACATGTACCGGATCCTCCGGACCACCAATCCTTCCCAGTACATGGTGCTGCTGAAGAACGACAAGGTGGAAATCGCCGGATCCTCTCCGGAAACCTGATCAAGGTCCAGGGACGGGAAATCACTTCCATGCCCATTGCCGGCACCCGGCGGAGAGGCCGGACGGAAGAGGAGGACAATGCTGGAACGGGATATGCAGACGGACCCCAAGGAGCTGGCGGAACACAATATGCTGGTGGATCTGGCCCGGAACGATGTGGGCAAGGTGGCGGAATTCGGGTCTGTGAAGGTCCATGACCATCTGCTGGTGAAGAAATTCTCCCATGTGATGCACATGACCACCCGGGTCACCGGTACCCTGAAGGAAGACAGGGATGCCATCGATGCCCTGTGTGCCGCCTTCCCGGCGGGAACTCTTTCCGGGGCCCCGAAAGTCCGGGCCTGTGAAATCCTGGACGGACTGGAACCGGAACGGAGGGGACCCTACGGCGGAGGCATGGGCTACCTGGATTTCGCCGGGAACATGGATATCTGCATCGTGATCCGCACCGCCGTGAAATACGGGGACAGGGTTTCCTTCCAGACCGGCAGCGGCATCGTGGCCGACTCCAAAGTGGAGGATGAATTCATGGAAACCATCAACAAGGCAGCAGCGGTACGGCAGGCGCTGGAAGTAACCACGGAGGCTTGACATGGAACTGATCATCGACAACTACGACAGCTTTACCTACAATCTGTATCAATACATGGGCACCCTGAACCCGGACATCCAGGTAATCCGGAACGATGCCATTACAGTGGAGGGCATCCGGAAGCTCCAGCCGGACCACCTGATCCTTTCACCGGGCCCGGGACGTCCCTGTGATGCAGGGGTCTGCGAACCGGCCCTCCGGGAGCTGAAAGGGGAATTCCCATCCTGGGAGTGTGCCTGGGCCATCAGGCCATCGGAGAAGTGTTTGGAGGGACTGTGACCTACGCCCGGCAGCTGATGCACGGGAAGCAGTCCACGGTGATCCTGGACCGGACCTCTCCTTTGTTCAGGGGCCTGCCGGAACAGATCCTGGTGGGCCGGTATCATTCCCTGGCCATCGATCCGGATACGATGCCGGAAGTGCTGAAAGCTACAGCCACTACGGCGGACGGGGAAGTGATGGCGGTGGAACACCGGGAATATCCCATCTACGGGCTCCAGTTCCATCCGGAATCCATCCTGACCCCGGAGGCATGACCATCATCCGGAATTTCCTGGATCTGAGAATCAGCAAATAACAAGCAGGAGCATAGAAATCATGATTAAGGAAGCCATTATCAAACTGGTCAACAAAGGGGACCTGACCTGTAACGAAGCCAAAGAAGTGATGCTGGAGATCATGGGGGGAAAAACCACCCCCACCAGAATGCGGCTTTCCTGGCAGCCCTTTCCACCAAGAGCACCAAGGCGGAAACCATCGACGAAATTTCCGGCTGTGCGGAAGCCATGCGGTCCCTGGCCACGCCCGTGCCCCATCCGGGGATGGAAGTGATGGAAATCGTGGGGACCGGCGGGGACGGCGCCCATTCCTTCAACATTTCCACCACTTCCGCCATGGTGCTGGCCGCCGGCGGGGTGAAGGTGGCCAAGCACGGGAACAGGGCTGCTTCTTCCCTGTGCGGTACTGCGGACTGTCTGGAAGCCCTGGGGGTAAACATCCAGCAGGATCCGGCCCTGGCCCTGAAGATGCTGCAGGAAACCAATTTCTGCTTCCTGTTCGCCCAGAAATACCATGCGGCCATGAAGTATGTGGGGCCCATCCGGAAGGAACTGGGGTTCCGGACGGTGTTCAACATCCTGGGGCCCCTCACCAACCGGCCAAACCGGAAATGTTCCTGCTGGGGGTTTATGACGGATACCTGGTGGAACCCCTGGCCAAGGTGTTGTGCTCCCTGGGGGTGAAGCGGGGACTGGTGGCCTACGGACAGGAAAAACTGGACGAAATCTCCCCCAACGGGCCCACCACCATCTGTGAACTCCGGGACGGGTACTACCGGTCTTCGGTGATCCGGCCGGAAGATTTCGGCCTGGTCCCCGGGAAGAAAGAAGACCTGATCGGGGGCGCACCGGAAGAAAACGCCCGGATTACCCGGGATATCCTGTCCGGGAAACACCAGGGCACCAAGCGGAATGCGGTGCTCCTGAATGCCGGGGCCGGCCTGTTCGTGGCCGGGAAGGCGGATACTTGCCGGCGGGGTGAAGCTGGCCGGGGAACTCATTGACAGCGGCAAAGCCCTGGCGGCCCTGGAAAAAGTCGTCAAAGTGAGCAACGAATAAACGGAAGGTTGGGAACATGATCCTGGATACCCTGGCAGAAGCCACCCGGCAGCGGGTGGAAAAACAGAAAAAGGAAAAGGATTTCTTCACCCTCCGGCGGGAAGCGGAAGCCCTGCCCCGGGACCGGGCCGGCTGCTTCCGGAAGGCTCTGGAGAAACCGGGACTGAACTTCATTACCGAAGTGAAGAAAGCATCTCCTTCCAAAGGCTCATTGCCCCGGATTTCCCTTATGCAGCCATTGCCCGACAGTATGAAGCCTGGGCGCCGCCGCCATTTCCGTCCTGACGGAAACGGATTATTTCCTGGGCAGCGACCGGTATCTCCGGGAAATCCGCCAGGCGGTGGCAACGCCCCTGCTCCGGAAGGACTTCACCATCGATGCCTACATGGTGGTCCAGGCCAGGACCCTGGGGCTGATGCCATCCTGCTGATCGCCGCCATTCTCAGCGACAGTCAGCTGGAGGAATACCGGCTGATGGCGGAAAGCCTGGGGATGGATGCCCTGGTGGAAGCCCATGATGAAGAAGAGGTGGAACGGGCCCTCCGGTCCGGGGCCCGGGTCCTGGGGGTGAACAACCGGAACCTGAAGGATTTCACTGTGGACATCGGCAACAGCCTCCGGCTCCGGCCCCGGGTACCGAAAAACATCCCCTTTGTGGCGGAAAGCGGCATCAAAAGCCGGCAACAGACCGCAGCCCTGGAACAGGCGGGGGTCAACGGGGTGCTGATCGGGGAAACCCTTATGCGGAGCCCGGACATGAAAGCCGCCCTGGCGGAACTGCGGGGTGAGATCCTGTGACGAAGATCAAGCTCTGCGGTCTCCGGCGGCTGGAAGATGTGGCCATGGTGAACCGGGCCAGACCGGACTATGCCGGCTTCGTGTTCGCTCCCGGGAAACGGCAGGTGACGGCGGATGAAGCGGAAATCCTCCGTCAGCAGCTGGATCCGGCCGTTGCCGCGGTGGGAGTCTTTGTGAAGGCCCCTGTGGAAGAAGCGGCGGCCCTGGCCAACCGGGGCATCATCCAGCTGATCCAGCTCCATGGGGACGAAGAGGAAGCCTATGTAAAAGAACTCCGATGGCGGACAAAGGCTCCCATCATCCGGGTACTCCGGGTCCGGGGACCGGAAAGCTCCGGGATCTGGACCGGTATGACTGTGATTATTTCCTGCTGGACACGTTTTCCGGGAACGCCTTTGGCGGGGTGGGACGGACCTTCGACCACAGCCTGCTCCGGCAGGTCCGGTTCCCCAGACCATTTTTTCTGGCCGGAGGACTGGATCCGGAAAATGTGAAGGCAGCCATTGAACAGGTGGGTCTACGGGGTGGACACCAGCAGCGGCATCGAAACCGCTGGCAGAAAAGACGAAACCAAGATCCGCGCTTTCGTAAGCGCTGTAAGAAAAGAGGAAAAACCATGAGCAAAGGAAGATTTGGCAGACACGGCGGCCAGTATGTATCGGAAACCCTGATGAACGCAGTGCTGCAGCTGGAAGAAGCTACAACCGTTTCAAGGATGATCCGGAATTTCTCCAGGAACTCCGGACCCTGTACCATGACTATGCCAACCGGCCCAGCCTGCTGTACTATGCGGAAAAAATGACCAAAGACCTGGGAGGCGCCAAGATCTACCTGAAACGGGAAGATCTGAACCATACCGGAGCCCACAAGATCAACAATGCCCTGGGCCAGTGCCTGCTGGCCAAAAAGATGGGGAAGAAACGGGTCATCGCCGAAACCGGCGCCGGCCAGCACGGGGTGGCCACGGCTACGGTGGCGGCTCTGATGGGGCTGGAATGTGAAGTGTACATGGCAGGGAAGACACCATCCGCCAGGCCCTGAACGTGTACCGGATGGAACTCCTGGGAGCCAAAGTGGTCCCTGTGACCACCGGCACCGGTACCCTGAAGGACGCAGTCAGCGAGGCCATGCGGGATTGGTGCACCAATGTGGAAGACACCTTCTATGTGCTGGGATCCTGCATGGGGCCTCACCCCTATCCCACCATCGTCCGTGACTTCCAGAAAGTCATCGGGGAAGAAGTGAAGGCCCAGATGCTGGAAAAGGAAGGCCGGCTGCCCGATGTGGTCATGGCCTGCGTAGGGGGCGGCAGCAATGCCATCGGACTGTTCTACGATTTCATCCCGGACAGGGATGTCCAGCTGATCGGGGTGGAAGCGGCCGGCCGGGGCGTGAACACGGCGGAAACCGCCGCCACCATCGCCCGGGGGAAACCGGGGATCTTCCACGGGATGGAATCCTATTTCCTCCAGGATGAAGACGGCAGATCGCTCCGGTGTATTCCATTTCCGCCGGACTGGATTACCCGGGCATCGGGCCGGAACACGCCAATCTGTACGATACCGGCCGGGCCCAGTATGTGCCCATCACCGATGATGAATCCGTAGAGGCTTTTGAATATCTGTCCCGGACGGAAGGAATCATTCCCGCCATTGAAAGTGCCCATGCCGTGGCCTATGCCATGAAACTGGCACCCACCCTGCCCAAGGACAAGATCATTGTGGTGAATCTGTCCGGCCGGGGGGACAAGGACGTGGCTGCCATTGCCAGATACAAGGGGGTTGACCTGCATGACTAGGATTACTGATGCATTCAAGAAACAGGGGAAGCTGTTCATTCCCTTCATTACCGCCGGGGATCCGGACCTGGCCACTACGGAAAAACTGATCTATGCCATGGAAGAAGCGGGGGCCGGCCTCATTGAAATCGGCATCCCTTTTTCTGATCCCACTGCGGAAGGACCGGTGATCCTGGAAGCGGATACCGGGCCCTGGCTGCCGGGACCAAAATCAAGGACATCTTTGCCATGCTGGCCCGGGTCCGGGAAAAGACCCGGATCCCCATGGTGTTCCTGACCTATGCGAACCCCATCTTCACCTACGGCCGGGACAAGTTCTTCCAGCAGTGCCGGGATGTGGAGATCGACGGGGTCATCGTTCCCGATGTACCTTTTGAAGAAAAGGCCACCATGCTCCGGAAGCGGAAAAATACGGGGTGGAAATCATCTCCATGATTGCCCCCACTTCCCACCAGCGGATCCAGAGCATCGCCAGAGAAGCCCAGGGGTACATCTATCTGGTTTCCTCTTTGGGAGTCACCGGGGTGCGGAAAGAGATCACCACCAACCTGAAGGAAATCGTGGAGAAGATCCGGGAAGTGTCCGACAAACCCATTGCCGTGGCTTCGGGATCTCCACCCCGGAACAGGCCAAAGAAATGGCAGAAATCAGCGACGGAGCCATCGTGGGCAGCGCCATCGTGAAACTCTGTGCCCAGTACGGCAAAGACTGCGTGGAGCCGGTGAAGCAGTACGTAAAGGAAATGGCGGAGGCCGTGGACGAGGCGAAGTGAAGAGGGGCTGTTGCTTCTGCAACAAGCCCTGCCAACGGTCAGCTGTCAACGGTCAACGGCCGGATGATAAAATTTACGGGTGTTTTTATGAAAACAGGTCGGATCCGTAGGGGCTGCACGCCGGGCAGCCCGCCGAGCCATCGTCTGATCGGGTGTCCTGCGGGACGCCGGGCCTGCGTCCCCTACGGTTTTATCCAATAAAAAGAACCTGGACGAAGGATGGGTTCTGTCCAATGGCTGCTGACAAAAAGGGGTTGCAGCACGTGTGTGGTTTTTACACGTGCAACAGCCCCTTTTTCTTGTGCATCAATCTCTTTTTACGGTATAATAAAAATAAGAGAGGAAAACAACCACGAACTGTAACGTTTAAAGGAGATCCATCATGCTGGCAAAATATAAAGCGCTGATTGCAGGAATAACGGCCCTTGTGGTGGCGGTGGCGGGATTTTTCCTGCTGGGACAGGAGAAAAAAACGGATCCCGGCCAGACGGCCCAGCTCCATGGGAAACGGAACATCCTGGTGCTGGGGGTGGACCGGCGGACTGGGGACACTGGCCGGTCCGACACCCTGTTTGTGACCATGCTGGATACGTCCCGGAACCAGGCGGCTCTGCTGTCCATTCCCCGGGATACCCTGGTGCCCATTCCCGCTACGGATGGGACAAGGTGAACCATGCCTATGCCTACGGAGCCAGGAACTGAGCCGGAAGACCCTGGAGAACTTCCTGGGGATCCGGATCAGCAATTATGTGCTGGTGGATTTCCAGGGATTCATCAAACTGGTGGATGCCATCGGCGGGGTGGACATCGATGTGGAAAAGGCCATGCAGTACACGGATCCTACGATGGGGAAAAGGGCCTGGTGATCAGTCTCCAGCCGGGAAAACAGCATATGGATGGAACCACGGCCATCCAGTACGTCCGGTACCGGGATGAGGAAGGGGACGATCGGCCGGGTGGTCCGGCAGCAGAAATTCATGAAGGCTGTGTTTGCCCGGCTCCGGTCCGCCAGCCTGCTGACCCGGGCTCCGGAAATCGCCCATACCCTGTACCAGAGCATCGACACGGATCTTTCCGTGACGGACCTGGCTTCTCTGCTGGTGACCTTTGCCAAGAACGTATCCGGCACCTCCCAGCTGGAAACCGCCATGGTCCAGGGGAGTCCCGCCTATATTGATGACATCAGCTACTGGATCCCCAATATGACGGCTCTGCGCCAGCAGGTGGCCCGGCTCCAGGGCGAGGAGCCCGGGGAAGGATACCGGCTGGCGCCCAGGCCGCCAAGGAAAAGTATGATGAGCTGCTGGGGACCAACAGTGCCGCCGGCAGCGGAGAAAAACGGAAAATCGAAATCAGGAGCCAGGAACTGAAGAAGGCGGTGGAACAGTCCCGGAAAATGGATGGGGAAAAGGCGGGGATGCCAGCAGGAAACGGCAGCAGCGCCGCCAGGGAAAGAACGGCACCCAATCTGCCGCCGCCTCCTCAAAAAAACCTCAAGGCATCCCTGGTGAACTGCAGCGGCAATCCCCGCTATGGGGTGGAAGCCGCCAATGATGCCCGGAATGCGGGATTTTCCATTGTCAGCATCACCAATGGCAGCCCCATGGACCGGACCCAGGTGCTGATCAACGCCGGCAGCACGGCAGCAGAGGAACGGACCGGGGCCCTGCCTTTCGACTTCCAGCTGATCCAGGGAGCGGTAAGCCCCAGCAGCGGGGATGTGGTGATCTATGTGGGGAAGGATTATGGGAAGTAGGGGTGCTGCCCAAGTAACACCCCTTTTTTACCCTACTAACAGCATATGAATTCACCAATAAATAAAAAAACTATGAAAAAACAGAAAATAATCTTGCATATTGTATATGAAGTGGTAAACTAAAATTGGACACGGAGGGGGTAATTTTTGGACATACGGTGTATACTGTACGGATAGTACGAAATTAATTATCGGACAGAAATTCTCCCTCACAGGACAGGAGGTTTGCCGTGA
>ENA-OQIG01001107-OQIG01001107.1-human-gut-metagenome-genome-assembly--contig:-NODE-1107-length-12707-cov-3.748092_pt1 | contig 12707 bp, 12 predicted proteins | sample MGYA00242576_ERZ504741 | MGnify/ENA primary metagenome ERZ504741 (study PRJEB26092, sample SAMD00036436) | human gut metagenome | host: Homo sapiens | study: EMG produced TPA metagenomics assembly of... | reverse complement strand
TACGCATTATTTATTAAACAATCATCATATAATAAAATATTTATTAATAAAAGAGATTCCAAAGATCTACTTAATAAAATTCATTCACTATTATTATTAATTAAAAACAATAGAGAAACATCTTTTCACCTTATAAACCCTAAATTAATAAACAAATTAACTATCTTTGTAGATATTACCAAAATTATTAATCTATATGAAACAACATCTTTTAAAAGAAATAGAACTAGGTACCAAAAGCGCTCTTCTCAAAAAGAAAATTATTACACATTATATATATAATGGCAGTTCAACAATTACCGACCTGTCTAAAGAATTGGATCTTAGTGTCCCTACAGTCACTAAGTTTATCAGTGAAATGTGCGAAGAAGGTTATATCAACGACTATGGTAAATTGGAAACAAGTGGAGGACGGCACCCTAACCTATATGGCTTAAATCCTGAATCCGGCTACTTTATAGGAGTCGATATCAAAAGATTTGCCATTAATATCGGCTTGATCAACTTCAAAGGTGATATGATGGAACTTAAAATGAATATTCCTTATAAATTTGAAAATTCAATAGAAGGATTGAATGAGTTATGCAAACTCATTTCAAATTTTATCAAGAAGTTGACAATAGCTAAAGACAAAATATTAAATATCAATGTAAATGTTTCCGGACGCGTTAATCCGGAATCCGGATATAGTTTTAGTCAATTCAATTTTGAAGAACGCCCATTATCTGAAGTTTTAGCTGAAAAATTAGGTATAAGGTAACAATAGATAATGATACGCGCGCCATGACCTATGGAGAATACCTAAAGGGGTGTGTAAATGGCGAAAAAGATATTATCTTCGTAAATATCAGTTGGGGGCTAGGTGTTGGAATCATCATCGATGGCAAAATTTATACAGGAAAATCCGGATTTCCGGAGAATTCGGCCACACCAGTACCTTTGACAATGAAATTATTTGCCACTGCGGCAAAAAAGGCTGTCTCGAAACAGAAGCTTCCGGATCTGCGCTACACCGCATCTTGCTGGAACGTATACAAAATGGTGAAAACTCAATCTTATCCAATCGTATAGGAGACATTAACAATCCTATAACTTTGGATGAAATCATTGCTTCTGTAAACAAGGAAGATCTTTTATGTATTGAAATAGTGGAAGAAATCGGGCAGAAATTAGGCAAACAAATTGCCGGACTTATCAATCTTTTTAATCCGGAACTTGTCATTATCGGAGGAACAATTTCGCTGACAGGAGACTACATTACTCAACCAATAAAAACAGCTGTCCGCAAGTACTCACTTAATCTGGTCAATAAAGACTCGGCAATCGTCACTTCAAAACTAAAAGACAGAGCCGGTATTGTCGGAGCTTGCATGCTTGCAAGGAGCAGAATGTTTGAGTGTTAAAGCTCAAGCATTCGCTGTATAAATACTCGGGCCGCCTCCTCATCAGTTGCAGGAGGTGCCCAAGATGCTAAATTTTCAGGAATAAGAGGAGCAAAAGGCCCTTGCTTTATTTCATAAATAACGGTTCCAGATTCTAAGACAACGATAGTATGCCATACACAGGGAGGAATCTCAATTCCATAATGTCCCTCAGCTGGATTCAAATGAACCTTTTCCGTTACATTACCCTCATCATCAAACAGGATAGCCAACAAGCTACCTCTCAATACAAGATAAACTTCTTCCTTATCCGGATTCTTATGACGATGTGGCGGCAAGTAAGTGCCCGGCTCCAAAGCATTCAACATCCTGTGAATAGGAGCATCCATGGAGTCATGGAAATTGTAATTCATCCGCAGGCGTGAATTCTCTTTTGCCTGATCAGTCACTTTATCAAGAAGCCCTTCGGTAATCAGTTTCATTATTCCTCTTTTGAAGCTACACAATCCGTTGAGACTGTAACCAAAGCGCATCCCAACCCTTCAACTCGCAGTAATAACTTATTATTTCCTTGGCACTCAACTAGCTCAGCTCCAATCCTTGTAATTGTCCACTTATTACTCGCACTATGGTTCCAGGAACAAACTCATTTGGCGCAAACTCGACCAGTTCGCAAGAGTGCTCTATCATAGTCTTGAAAGTCTCCATTTGAACTTCCGGTATAGAAACATATTGTCCCTTTTCCTTCAGTAAAAAAGCTACTCCATGAATACCGGCTACATGAGCAATCTCCTCAGAGGAGATGTGCACAAATAGACATCCCGGAACAACAGGAATGAAAATCTTTTTCTTGCGATTGTTCCACAAACGAACTACCGGTTGAAGAGGCAAATAGTTTTCAACGCCTATCTTATCCAGCTGTTCCTTCACTTTCTTCTCTGCTCTCGGTGCTGTATATACAGCATACCAGCAAGAAGTATTTTCTTTTATTTTTCTGGCTGTTTCTTCCATCCGTTCAATAAATCTTTAACAAAGAGAATCCATCCTATACTACCTACACCCGCTAAGAATACAAAACCAATTAAAATCATGATTTTATTAGGTTTAGCCGGTCTCAAAGGAACTGTAGCAGGTTGTACTACAGTATAAACAGGAGTTATTTCCTGTACTTTAGCTTTCGCCAATTGCAATTGTTGCGACACTTGAGTGAATACTCCATAAGCTAAATTCATCTCATTCTGCAAACGCTCTTGCTCTGTACGGAAACTTTGCATAATGATATTTTGATTACCATCCATAAAACGAGCATATTTCTGCTGCGCTTCATAGTAGTTCTCCTGAGCTTCATTAAATAGTTTCTCAGTAAAAGCCAAATCATGACGCGCTTTATTGGTACGATAATCTGTGATATAATTTTGCAAACAATGCATTACCGTATCTGTTAATGCTGCAGAAATTAATGGATCCTGCATTGTCACAGTAAGTGTAGTCACTCCTGTTTTCTTATCTACCGAAACAGATATACGATGACTCAAAGCATCCGCTATTCCAGCTTGATCTGCAGTCAAATAGAAAGGATCTATCTTTGCATCTCCCTGTTCCTCCGGTGCATCTTTAAACAAAGATACAACCCAACCTAATGCTTTGAAAGGAGCTGATGCAACCGCTCCCCACCAAGGAGCCCGTTGATATTTATCCAAGTACTCATACAGAGTTGTATTAATCTTGCCTTTCTGATCAGCAACCTTCACATCGAACATTTCCAATAGAAAAGGTGTGGAACTAACAATATCAGGATACAATTCGGGAGAAAGTGCATCTTCTCCGGTTGAACTGCCAAGATTAATACCGGCCATAGCGGCTAATGCCCCCATGCCTCCAGTAGAAGACTTGCTACCTGTTTCCGGTGCCAGTGTTACACTTGTAGAATACTCTTTAGGAATACTAAAAGCCACTACAAGTCCTACTAACACGGCAACACCACAAACCTTTAATACTAATTTACGACCGGCCCAAACTTTCTGAGCCAACTCTATCAGATCAATTTCTTGTTCCTCAGATTGCGGAGTCGTTTTATTTATATTCTTATCTTCAGTCATAGTTATTACTTAAAGAGGTTAACCATCGTTGCAATCATAGTTGCTAATGAAGCAGCAGAAGTACCCATTCCTATAATTTCGGCTGCCGACATTCTCTTCTTCGGATCTTTACTTGGCACGATAATCTCACAGCCCGGTTCTATCGCTTTAGAATTTCCCGTACGTAAACGAGACACTGTTCCATTCATATAAACCACAAAAGCTCTTTTTTTCTTTGCAAGACTTGCAAAACCACCGGCCTGATTAATATAGTATTTCAAACTTTCGCCTTTCTTATATAATACTGTATTGGGATACATCACAGCACCATTGATTTTGACGGTACTTACATACTCCGGCACAAACAAAATATCGCCTTCACGTAATACCATATCAAAGTCTGACCCCGGATTAGCCAAAGCCTTTTCCAACTCAATACCGACAGAATAAGTATCAGAGACATCAAGGGTCTTAACAGAAATGGAATCAGCTCCACCCTTATTAGCCATACGAAGTGCATCCTCCTTGCGGCGCAACTCTTCTTCTGTCATTTTACGAATCAAACGAGCACCTTTCACATAAGCATCTTGAGTAATACCGCCCGCTTTAGAAATCAAATCACTAAGACGTTCGTTCTTCTTTGATAGCGCATAACGTCCACCAAATAAGACCTCGCCTCCAACTGTAACATTTTGTTGTTGATGATAAGCAGGGCTACGACGAATATATACTTCGTCAAAAGGTTCCAAATGGAAATCCTGATCACCTCCTACAAGAAAACCATCTTTCAATTCAAAAGAGAAAGTCTTACCAACTACATTACTCAATTCAGTACTTTTTGAATTTTTTATTCGTCGGGACACATCCACACGGGCTGTCGAAGCTGCCTCCAATAATCCTCCGGCTTGTAGAACAAGGTCTTCAACCGACATATTGGATGAATACAAATAAGTACCCGGATTGGCTACTTCACCATGAATCGTAAGGGTTGCTTCCTCCTTCAAATCTTCAATACTCGGAATATAAAGGATATCATTTTTCTGAAGAGGAATATCAGCTACAGTACCATTCAACAATCCCTTTAAATCAATTTGAATCATCTCATGAGTAAGATCATCATTCTCACGATCGATAATAGCACGGTTTAAGAAAGCATCCCCTCTCACTCCTTCAGCTTTCTTTATTAATTGTTTTACTGTGTTTACAGTTCCATCGATTTGGTACATACCGGCACGATAAACAGCACCACGGACTTCAACACGGTTTTCAAAACGCTCCAATACCGAATCCACAGCCAGCACATCTCCATCATCCAGTTTAAATACCGAATAATCCATTTCATCTACATTATAAACCTGATGCTCACGACCTGTTTTACGAATTAAGCGTATAGCTTTTTTATAAGCATCCCCGGTGAAACCACCTGAATATTTTAAAATAGTAGCCATTGTCTCAGAAGGCTTCATCTCATAAAACATCGGACGTTTTACCTTACCGGTAATCTGCACTAAAGATTCATATGGATCAACAATGACCACATCACCGTCTTGCAAACGAACATCGTCATTCAGTTTCCCCTTCATTATGAAATCGTAAACATCCAGATCTGCTATTTTTTTGCCGTTACGCACAACTTTAATACTACGTAAACTACCGATCTTATTAACACCACCGGCACGATAGAGAGCATGGAATACAGAAGAGAATGCCGAGAGCGCATAAGTACCCGGAACAGCAACTTCTCCCATAATACTAATTTGAATAGTACGGATATTGCCTAACGTCAGATCAACTGAAGTATTAGGATTCGGGCCGGATATACCTGCGTAGATTTTCGCAAATTCACGACGTACCGCATTATTAGCCTCACGAACAGTCATTCCACTTAGGTAAATAGGACCAAGATTATCGACTAAAATACTACCCTCCGGAGAAATGGTTTGTCTGATTGTAGTCTGAGAAGCTCCCCACACATCTATAATCACCTCGTCTCCAGGTCCCAAACGATAGCTTACAGGAGTTGCTATATTTAGATTAGGTTCAAATGTAAGGTTCTCGTTCGTAAAAATATTATGTCCGAAAATTTGTTGAGTCGGATCCTCTTCCGGCTTCACGGTGTACTCGTCAGACCAGTCTTCCTCATTCATCATGTCTTCATCTGTCATTTCCAGATTCTCATCTCCCATTCCACGCTTGTTTTTCTGGTTGTTCGACTGACGAAGCCCTTTTATATTCTTCTGGTTCTTTTGATTTTTCTGATCTTTCAGATTTTTTTGAGAGCGATTAGAGTAATCACTTTCATCATTTTGCTGAGTACGCGTACGCGACCTTGTTGAGTTCTGGTTGTTCTGTGTACCGGTACTGCCACTTCCATTTTCATATTTTTCCTGAATGCGTTCGACTTGTTCTTTCGTAACGCCCCTTCTCATCAACTCTGTTGTAATCTGCTTCTGAGTTTTACCCATCTTTTGAGCATCTTTTACATACTGCACGACCTGATCATCGGACATTTGCTGAGCTACAGCCACTCCGGACAAGGTAAAAATCAAGAAGAATAGTGTAATAAATCTACGCATAAGATATTCTGATTAATCTTTAGTGTTCCTCTAATAAATTATAAATCGGCCACAAAGGTAATATATTATTTTCATAATATACATTTATTTCATTCCTAAGTTTCGAAAATAGATTAAAAAGAGGCTTTATCTAATATCTCAAACTCCGAATTCTTGCTTACAAATTCAGGAACTATCTTTTTCATAGAAGCGACAATTCCCATGGTGTCAGAAGTATAGCTCAAATCTATTAACTTTTGAATTTCTTGCTTAACCTCTTCATAATCATATTCACGAACTTTGGCTATCATTATTTTTTCATGGTAGGTAGGACAAGTGAACTCTTTCACATTCAATAACTCTTCGTATAGCTTCTCACCATGCCGCAAGCCGGTAAACTCTATTTTTATATTTTTCTGCCCACTCAAATAGATCATTCTTCTGGCTAGATCAACAATCTTCACAGGATTGCCCATATCAAAAATATAGATTTCACCCCCATTACCCATACTTCCCGCTTCCAATACCAATTGGCACGCTTCCGGAATAGTCATAAAATAACGTATAACCTGAGGATGCGTTACAGTAACCGGCCCTCCTTTCTCTATCTGTTGTTTAAATCTAGGTATCACAGATCCGTTCGAGCCAAGCACATTCCCAAAACGAGTTGTGATAAATTTCACTAATGCCCCATCATTGGCATATTTAGATAATTGATGTGCGAGAGACTGAACATAAATCTCAGCAAGTCTTTTACTACATCCCATAACGTTAGTCGGATTGACAGCCTTATCCGTAGAGACCATCACAAACTTTTCCACACCATATTTGACAGCTAAGTCAGCCATAATACGAGTACCCAACACATTCACCTGTATGGCTTCAGATACATTATCTTCCATCATGGGCACATGTTTATAGGCAGCAGCATGGAAAACATACTGCGGACGATAGTCTTTAAAGATTGATTCCATGCGCGTTTGGTTAGTCACATCGGCAACCAGCATTTTAGCATCAATATCCCGCCAATTATCCAACAGTTCCAATTGTACATTATGCAAAGGTGATTCTGCCTGATCAACCAAAATTAATTTATATGGATTCAATCCGGCTATCTGCCTCACCATTTCACGCCCAATTGAACCGGCAGCTCCCGTAATCATTATTCTCTTTCCTTCTATATGGGAAGATATTTTTCGAATATCTACATGAATAGGGTCTCTCTGTAACAAATCTTCTATCTGAATATCCTTTATTTGCATACCTTCCTTTCCCAGATCATTGAATGGAGGAACTGTAAGAATACGAATATCCTCGGCTATCAACGGTCAATCATACCGGAGGTTTCAAGTCGGTGCACTTTCTCAGAAGAAACAATAATAGCTTCAATTCTCTCTTCTTCTAAAATATCAAACAGAGATTCATTATTCGCATATACCCTACACCCCATCGTCTGCTTCCCTATAAAGCCTGTATCGTCTGAAATAAATCCTTTTAATCTAAAATGATTACTTCTACTAACTCGTAATGATTTAGCAATATTAATACCAGATCCCTTCGAACCATAAACAAACACCCGAATACTATGTCTACGATCGAAAGTCATCAACTCATGGATCATTTTCACCAAAATACGCAAACAGACCATCAAGGAGAAATTGACGATATAAGCTGTAAGAATAACACTAATTGGCAATACTTCTCGTCCACTCCACCCCATCCAAAGCAAATTGCCTACACAGGTAACCAAATATCCCAAGGTTAAGGAAATGAAAATACGAGAAATATCAATAAAGGAAGAATATCGAATGACCCCTACATAAGTACGATTCAGATGAAAGAAGCACACATTGAATATTACACAAAACAGTGTTGTCCACACCCACAACGAAAACTCAAAGACTAATGCCGACAGACCTATTTGCAAAAGGCTTGCCAGAAACATTGAAAAGATCACTAAAAGAACATCGACAGCAAGTATCAGCCATTTTGAAGCAACTCGCGATGAAAGATACTTATAATAAAATCGTATATTCATAGTAATATAAAAGTAGATTTATCAGTAAATATGCAAATATGAGTTTAAATATTTGAATCTACAACTATTTTCTAATTTAATCCCTAACCTTTTTATTTTATAAACATTTCAGAGAAATTATCACGAAAAAAGTATAGATTCATTTTGTTTTTAAAAATAAAGCTGTAATTTTGCACGCCGTAAACGGTAAAGTGTCACGCCGCTATAGCTCAGTCGGTAGAGCAACGCATTCGTAACGCGTAGGTCGCCAGTTCAAGTCTGGCTAGCGGCTCTTTTATAAGAGATATAAAAGGGTCATCATATATAGGGCAGTTTACAACTGCTATAAAAAAGTGAAACCGAACTACATCTAAATCATTGGAAGTGTCCGATGGGGTGTCACAAAAGTATAGCTTATGGCAATATTATCCTTTACTATTCTAAAGGCAAAACCAACAGCAGGAAATATTTTCCTATCTTGTTGTGTATCTCAACAAAAAAACATCCATCCTATGTATTCATTTTTAATAACTTTATATGCAATCGTATAGAGTAACTTCCAGTAGAAGAATGGAAAAGTTATGCCCAAATGAACAAAGTGTCAGAAAAAGAATCAATAACGACGTAACACACAGTAAAAGCCTATCGTCAGCAAACGATTTTCCAAAGATTCCTGAAAAGCATCAATCGAAAAGTTCACTGGTAACCAAAACATTACCAATATTACTATTACATAAAAACATTTTGTGCTCAATGGCATCAAGAACATTTCCTCCCTTGTTCTTGTTCTTTAGTTTAAGGATAATTATGTCCGCATTAAAAAAAATAGAAAAAGATGAAGCAAAAGCAGTTTTACTTTATTTATGTTTTCCTTCTGTCAATGACTTTCTTGGGTGCATGTTCCAAAGACTCTCCAAACGAATTAATTCCTAATACAATAGTAAAAATCGAGATTGATAAACTACCTGGAAAAAGAATATATTTCATAGGAGAAGAATTGGATGTATCCGATATGACATTGAAAGTATTTTATTCAAACAAAACGTCTGAAATAGTTCCTGTAAAAAAAGACGAAGTCACTGGATTCAACAGTACGGTTCCCGAAAACGATCAGATTTTAGAGGTACACAAAGGCAGTTTTACCGTTACTTTTAAAATACAAGTGCTGATTAATGATATTCAAGCGATTTCAATTAAGACTTTACCTTCAAAAACCGTATATACATTGGGAGAGCCTCTCTCCCTCAGTAATATGGTACTTGAAATAAACTATGCCGATGGTACGATAAAAGAAAATTCAGCTCCATCTGCTGATTGGGTACAAGGTTTCAATTCTTCCGTACCGGCACAACTTCAAATAGTGACACTTGAATTGGATGGTAAACAAGTATCTTTTGATGTGCAAATATTACCTGTAAAAGTAGACGGAGATAAAGTTGTAAGTGTCATTGATTCCGACTTTACATCAATAACCTTCCCGGATGGTATTCGCACAATAGGATCAAAGGCCTTTGAAAATAAGAATATCAAAGCGAGTGAACTTCTGTTCCCTGCCTCTTTGAGTACGATTGAGCAGGCAGCATTTGCTTATTGCAGAAATCTGAAAATCGTCGATTTAAGCCACACATCGATTAAGGAATTGCCGGAAGAGGCATTTTTATTTTCCGGAATAAAAAAATAGCACTGCCTGCTTCTTTGGAAATTGTTGGAAAGGAGGCATTTTACGGGTGTACTGATCTGAATGTTATCGACATAAGCCATACTTCCGTCAAAGAACTACAGAACGGAGCTTTCGGGAAATCCGGTATATCTTCTATATCTTTGCCTTCCACTTTTAAGATTGTAGGTACATCGGCTTTCATAGAGACAAAGAACTTGAAAGAATTGACTCTGCCCGAAGGAAGTGAAGTGATTGACCTAGAGGCTTTTTCCGGCAGTTCCATTCAGAAAGTAACCCTTCCGAATACTATTTACCACATTGACCGCTCTTTCTACAACTGTCCCGAACTTACTACCATCGAAACTTACGGAACCCGGACAACACCTTCGCCTGTTGACAGGACGGCAGCAATAGTGAGCGAATGTTTTAACCATTCTCCTAAACTCACTGTTCTTAAAATTCCCGCAAGCATAGCTAAAATAGGAATAAGTGCTCTGAACAAGTGTCAAGTAAAAACTCTTATTTTGCCCGTAAGTGTGAAGGCATTAGACTTCAATGCTTTCGGAAATGCTGTTTCACTGGACGAAATTTCATTAATGTCGCCTACGATGGTTACTGCCGACTATTACCCCGTACCGCCAGGAATTCAAAAGATAAGAGTTCCCCAAAACCTTGTCGAAACATACAAGCAGAACAAAGCCTGGAAGCCATTCGCTGAAAAAATCGTTGCCCTTTGAGGTCTGTTTAAATTTCGCTCGAAACTGTTTTGAGATTTGTTTTCGAAGATATTTTTCCGTTTTGTGAGCTGCATAGCGGGTTATGTGACGAATAAAAACGAGGGAATAAATCGAAAAGGAACTCAAAACAGATCGATAAAACCTATATAAAAGTTTATTCAAAAAAAGTTCAAACAGAGTCATAATATCCGCTAATGCATAAACCGTCTGCGTAAAAGTTTTACAAAGGCGGTATCATTTGCAGGCATATTCTATTAGTTCCTCGTTTTATGCTATACTTCCATATAATCAAATTCATTCATATATCTTCCGGCTCCTTTCATGAGCTTGAATATTCTTATTTGAAATAACTGTCGCTACAATATAGCTCAATATACTCTCGAATGTGTCAACCCCGGTTAGTTCACTATTTGCTTTTTTGTAATCAATGGCCGCTTTCATAATTCTACCTGTTTAATTTGTTACTTCTTGATCGATTGATTAATTTTGATGCGACAAAAATCATCCACAATAGTTATTCTGAGAGTGTCAACAATGACTCGCTCAATATATTATTCGAAACGCCCGGCTTTAAATTTTCAATATCATGAAAAATAAGCGAAAAAGACCATCTAAAAAACAACACCACAATTCGTTTAAGAGCTTTTGGATAATAGCTCTATTTGCGATTTTACCATTAATCTACGGAGTCTATCTCTGTACACCGGAAATTCAAGCTGTATTCTTTCAGGCAACCAAAGTATCAAGACCGAATGTTACACGTCCCAATTATTCTCACGATGAAAATCTGAAGATTCCGGTTTCCCAATTCCCATTAACAGAGCAGATAATTCATCACAAAGGTTATACTGTGTCTTATAATAAGGATAAAAAGATCCCCAATTGGGTAGCTTACGAACTCACCAAGCAAAAGACACAAGGGAATATAAAAAGAAACGAACGATTCATCGCCGATCCTGTCGTGAAAGGAGGTATGGCAAACAATTCTGATTATTCCCGTTCCGGATTTGACAAAGGTCATATGGCACCTGCTGCCGACATGAAATGGAGTAATGAAGCCATGAAAGAATCCTTTTATTTCAGCAATGTATGTCCGCAACATCCCGAACTTAACCGTCGGAAATGGAAAACACTGGAGGACAAGGTCCGCGAATGGGCTGTAGCCGATAGTGCAATCCTTATTATTTGCGGCCCGGTCACGAATAAAAAATCTCCGGTAATCGGCAAAAGCCGGGTGACTGTTCCATCAAAGTTCTTTAAGGTCATCCTCTCTCTTCACGGCTCCACTCCCAAAGCTATCGGATTTATTTTTAAGAATGAACGCGCAATAGCACCTTTACGAAATTATGCCGTCTCTATTGACAGCATTGAACAACTCACCGGACTGGATTTCTTTTCTTCACTCCCCGATTCTTTAGAAAATGAAATAGAAAGTCGGATAGATACCACCTTATGGAGCATCTAAACCCAAACACATCAATTGAAAGATAAGAATTGAAAAAACCAACAGTCCCCAAAAGCAAATAATAACTAAACAGATAGAAAACATTTATTATCCAAGAGCAATCATCATTGAAATCTTCTTAACTTTGGCACGATTTTATAACCATTAGATATTCTATATGAATAAGAAAGAAAGAAATATTTCTCAGCATACTGGCTACTTTTTTCTTCATTTGTATCGCCGGTGCAGGAACAGTCTATTACTACCTATTTTACCCCCAGTTTCATCCAAGTAAGACAACTTATATCTATATAGACCGCGATGATACTACAGACTCCATCTTCAATAAAATAAAAAAGCAAGGAAACCCTCATAGCTTTAATGGCTTCAAATGGATGTCTCATTTCCGTGAATATAGTAAAAATATCCATACCGGACGTTATGCCATCAAACCCGGAGATAACACTTATCAATTATACAGTAGATTATCAAGAGGCTATCAAACTCCTGTCAACCTGACAATTGGAAGTGTCCGAACACTTGACAGATTAGTCCGCAGCGTAGGGAAACAGTTAATGATAGATTCCGCTGAAATTGCCATGGCACTATACGACTCTATTTTTCTGGAAAAAATGGGATACACAGAAGCCACCATCCCTGCTTATTTATTCCCGAAACATATCAGGTATATTGGGATGTCAGTGCAGCAGACTTTTAGCCCGAATGAAGAAAGAGACATGATAAATTTGGAACAAAGACCGACTCTCAAAGGCCCAAGCAATAGGGATGACATCCTGAAGAAATTTGCACGCTGGCCTCCATCGTAGAAGAACG
>ENA-OQIG01001105-OQIG01001105.1-human-gut-metagenome-genome-assembly--contig:-NODE-1105-length-12719-cov-2.507147_pt1 | contig 12719 bp, 16 predicted proteins | sample MGYA00242576_ERZ504741 | MGnify/ENA primary metagenome ERZ504741 (study PRJEB26092, sample SAMD00036436) | human gut metagenome | host: Homo sapiens | study: EMG produced TPA metagenomics assembly of... | reverse complement strand
CATCTTTTCGCTTTTAGTAGATGGTACAGTTAAATTTTAAAGTAAGGTAGAGAAGACAGAAGATATGTTTCTATCATCCCTGCTGAAGCAACAGAAGCATAACCTGTACAACTGAAAATATTCAAGAAAAGGAGATGTAATCCAAAGGATTGCTTCTCCTTTCTTTTTTTATGCAGATTTTCATTGCTCGCTTATTCGTTTTTTCTTTATCTTTGTAGCCTTAATAAAGAAAGTTCATAAAAAGTATAGATATGCTTACCATTAAACAAATTACAGAAAACACAGAGGCGGTACTCCGCGGACTGGAAAAGAAGCATTTCAAAAATGCAAAGGAAACGATCGATCAAGTGATCGCTCTTAACGACAAGAGACGTAGCACACAAAATGAATTAGATAAGAATCTGGCAGAGGTTAACTCGCTTTCACGCACCATCGGTCAACTGATGAAAGAAGGCAAGAAAGAGGAAGCTGAGACTGCACGCGCACGCGTTGCCGAACTAAAAGAAGGTAACAAAGAATTAGACGCCGCTATGACACAGGCTGCAACAGATATGCAGAATGTACTTTACACCATCCCCAACATTCCTTACGACAGCGTACCCGAAGGTGTAGGCGCTGAAGATAACGTAGTGGAAAAAATGGGAGGTATGGAAACTGAACTTCCTAAAGATGCACTCCCCCACTGGAACTGGCTAAGAAATATGATTTAATAGACTTCGACCTGGGTGTAAAAATCACAGGTGCAGGTTTCCCTGTATATAAAGGTAAAGGCGCACAACTTCAACGCGCTCTTATCAACTTCTTCCTGGACGAAGCACGCAAATCCGGATATACTGAAATCATGCCACCGACAGTAGTTAACGCAGCTTCCGGCTATGGCACAGGACAGCTTCCTGACAAAGAAGGACAAATGTATCATTGCGAAGTAGATGATTTATATCTGATTCCGACAGCAGAAGTGCCTGTAACCAACATCTACCGTGATGTAATTTTGGAAGAAAAACAGTTGCCAATAATGAATTGCGCCTATACACAATGTTTCCGTCGTGAAGCTGGTTCCTATGGTAAAGATGTGCGCGGACTGAATCGTCTGCACGAATTCTCCAAAGTAGAATTGGTTCGCATTGACAAACCGGAACACTCCAAACAATCTCATCAGGAAATGCTAGACCACGTAGAAGGTCTGTTGCAAAAACTGGAACTTCCATATCGTATCCTCCGCCTCTGTGGTGGTGATATGAGTTTCACTGCTGCCCTTTGTTTCGACTTCGAAGTATATTCAGAGGCACAGAAACGCTGGTTGGAAGTAAGTTCCGTATCCAATTTCGATACCTATCAGGCCAATCGTCTGAAATGCCGTTACCGTAATGCAGAAAAGAAAACCGAACTCTGCCACACACTGAACGGTTCAGCATTAGCACTGCCACGTATCGTTGCTGCCCTACTCGAAAACAACCAGACTCCGGAAGGCATTAGAATTCCGAAAGCGTTGGTTCCGTACTGCGGCTTCGACATGATAGACTAAGACTTGATCTGACAGACTAATAAAAGCACCCTTATATAGAGAGCCACTCATCAAAAGAGTGGCTTTTCTTTTATATTTCGCAAATAAGCTGTATCTTTGCCAAAATTTATATCATTCTGATAGCAGTTACGTAATAAAAACAACAAATTAATTAGATAATGAACAAAATCATTAGCAAGGAACGCTTTTCTGAAAAAGTATTCAAATTTGAAATTGAAGCTCCTTTAATTGCTAAATCTCGTAAGGCCGGACACTTCGTCATCGTACGTGTAGGCGAAAAAGGAGAACGTATGCCATTGACTATCGCAGGTTCCGACCTGAAAAAGGGTACCATTACTCTGGTAGTGCAGGAAGTCGGGCTTTCTTCTACCCGTCTCTGCGAGCTGAATGAAGGCGAATCTATCACTGACGTAGTAGGCCCACTCGGACAAGCTACCCATATAGAAAAATTCGGAACAGTAATCTGCGCTGGTGGTGGTGTAGGTGTGGCTCCGATGCTTCCTATCGTACAGGCTTTGAAGGCTGCCGGTAACCGTGTTATCACTGTATTGGCTGGACGCAATAAAGATCTCATCATCTTGGAAAAAGAAATGCGTGAAAGCTCTGACGAAGTAATTATCATGACGGATGACGGTTCTTACGGCCGGAAAGGTCTGGTGACAGAAGGTGTAGAAGAAGTTATCAAACGTGAGAAAGTAGACAAATGTTTCGCTATTGGCCCTGCATCATGATGAAATTCGTTTGCTTGCTGACTAAAAAATATGAAATTCCGACAGATGTTTCGCTAAACACTATCATGGTGGACGGAACTGGTATGTGCGGCGCTTGCCGTATCACTGTAGGAGGAAAGACTAAATTCGTTTGTGTAGATGGTCCGGAATTCGACGGTCACCAGGTGAATTTCGACGAAATGCTGAAACGTATGGGTGCGTTCAAGAATATCGAACGCGAAGAAATGCATAAGCTGGAATCGGAATGTGAAGCAACCAAAGAAATCGATGAAAAAAGTCGTAATGCTGCTTGGAGGCAGGAGTTACGCAAATCCATGAAGCCAAAAGAACGTACGGCTATTCCTCGTGTAGAGATGAATGAACTCGATGCTGAATACCGTTCACACAGCCGTAAAGAGGAAGTTAATCAAGGATTAACAGCAGAACAGGCTGTTACAGAAGCCAAACGCTGTCTCGACTGTGCTAATCCTGGATGTATGGAAGGCTGTCCGGTAGGTATTGATATTCCCCGCTTCATTAAGAATATCGAACGCGGTGAGTTCCTCGAAGCTGCTAAAACATTGAAAGAAACAAGTGCGCTCCCTGCAGTTTGCGGCCGTGTGTGTCCGCAAGAAAAACAGTGCGAATCAAAATGTATTCATCTGAAAATGAATGAAAAGCCGGTAGCTATCGGTTATTTGGAGCGTTTTGCAGCTGATTACGAACGTGAAAGCGGACAAATCTCCGTACCTGTCATTGCAGAGAAAAACGGCATCAAAATAGCTGTTATCGGTTCAGGACCTGCAGGATTGGCATTTGCCGGAGATATGGCTAAATATGGATATGATGTAACTGTATTCGAAGCGTTGCATGAAATTGGCGGTGTATTGAAATACGGTATCCCCGAATTCCGTTTGCCAAACAAGATTGTAGACGTAGAAATCAACAATCTCGGTAAGATGGGCGTTAATTTCATCAAAGACTGTATTGTAGGAAAGACTATCGGTGTAGAAGACTTGAAAGCGGAAGGTTTCAAAGGAATATTCGTGGCTTCCGGTGCCGGACTGCCAAACTTTATGAATATCCCGGGAGAGAACTCTATCAATATCATGTCTTCAAATGAATACCTCACCCGTGTCAATTTGATGGATGCCGCCAGCGAAGATTCGGACACTCCGGTAGCATTCGGTAAGAATGTGGCAGTAATCGGTGGTGGCAACACAGCTATGGACTCTGTCCGTACGGCAAAACGTCTTGGCGCTGAACGTGCTATTATTATCTATCGTCGCTCGGAAGAAGAAATGCCTGCACGTATCGAAGAAGTAAAACACGCCAAAGAAGAAGGGGTTGAATTCCTCACTCTGCATAATCCTATCGAATATATTGCTGATGAACAAGGTTGCGTAAAACAAGTTATTCTGCAAAAGATGGAATTAGGCGAACCGGATGCTTCCGGACGTCGTAGTCCTGTAGCCATCCCGGGAGCAACAGAAACAATTGACATAGATCTGGCCATTGTCAGCGTTGGGGTATCTCCTAACCCGATTGTTCCAAGCTCTATCAAAGGACTGGAATTAGGACGGAAAGGAACTATCGCAGTAAATGACAACATGGAATCTTCTATCCCGATGATTTACGCAGGTGGCGACATCGTTCGCGGTGGAGCTACTGTAATTCTGGCGATGGGTGATGGCCGTAAAGCTGCCGCTGCTATGAATGAGCAACTGAAAACAAACGCCGGCAACTAACTGCCGCTTATTAACACCCGGGCTAAAACCAACTCACACGTGGGTAGAACATCGATCACCCCCGGCATAAAAAAGTAGAATAAGAAAAGCCCCGTTTACGAACTGTAAACGGGGCTTTTCTCATTTCAAATATCAAAGATACTTTCTACTTTACCACTTTGTTCGTCGCAGGATCAGGGAAAATTACAGCCGGTTTAAACGACTTGGCTTCCTCAAAATCCATCAATGCATAGGACATGATTATCACAATATCATCGGGTTGCACCTTGCGGGCAGCAGCACCATTCAGACAAATTTTGCCCGAACCGCGTTCACCTTTGATAATGTAGGTTTCAAAGCGTTCACCGTTGTTATTATCAGCGATATACACTTTCTCTCCCGGAATCATGTTTGCAGCATCCAACAGGTCTTCATCAATCGTGATACTACCCATGTAGTTCAGATTTGCCTCCGTGACACGTGCACAATGAATTTTCGACTTCAACACTTCAATCATCATAAGGTTTCGTCTTTTTAGTTATTCTTTATATTTAATGTTATCGATCAGCCGGACTTCTCCACAGAACACTGTGATGCATCCTACTGCGTAGGAAGTATCTTCCCAATTACTAATTTTCTGCAATGTGTTTCCGTCTACGATCTCAAAATACTCCATACGCAAACCCGGAGCGGCTTCAATCGCATCTTCAACCATCTTTTGCGTCTCGCTCACTGTATGAGTGGCTGCAAAGTTACGACTTTTAAATAAGGTGCGAGAAATATTTAAAGCATTTTCACGTTCTTCTGCAGATAAACGTTTGTTCCGGCTACTCAATGCCAGTCCGTCTTCCTCACGTACAATTGAACAACCTACAATTTCAAGGTTATATTTCAATTGTCGAACCATCTCACGAATAATTGCTAACTGCTGGAAGTCTTTCTCTCCGAAATATGCACGATCCGGCTGTACAGCATCAAACAGCTTGCTAACAATTTGGCAAACACCGTTAAAATGTCCCGGACGGAAAGCACCTTCCATCACCGTATCCAATGGTGCATAGCTAAATTGACGGGTATCCGGTTCCGGATACATTTCGCTAACTGAAGGAGCAAAAGCGAAATCCGCCCCGCATTCTTCCAACAAACGGCAATCTGCATCCAATGTACGCGGATATTTCTCCAAGTCGTTTTTATCGTTAAACTGTGTGGGATTCACAAAAACACTCACAACAGTTACACCATTCTCACTTACGCTGCGCTTTACCAGAGATGCATGTCCCGCATGTAAAGCACCCATTGTAGGAACCAGTCCACCTTTTTACCTTGGGCTCTTAGGACAGCCAATTCTGCCTGTAAGTCCTTGATAGTGTGCACTACTTTCATTTTCGTCAATTGGTTTATGTTTTACTCGTTTGCAAAAACTCTGCAAAATAAACTAATATTTGCCACATAAAGAAAGAATATCTTATTTAATGTGTCTTTTTTTTCGTATCTTTGCAGAATATTATAGTGAACTATTGTTATTATGACAAAGGCGAATAAGTTTTATTTATTACTCAAGAGATTACACCTTACGTTTCAGAATCCGAAATGGCCAATATAGGTAGAAACCTTCCACAGGCAATACAAGAAAAAGGCCGTGAAATCAGGACATTTATGCCTAAATGGGGAAACATTAACGAACGCAGAAATCAACTGCATGAAGTAATTCGCCTCTCCGGTATGAACCTGATCATCGACGATACTGATCACCCCCTTATTATAAAAGTTGCTTCTATCAATCCGCACGTATGCAGGTATATTTCATCGATAATGATGATTATTTCCAGAATCGCTTGCAGACAGCGGACGAAAATGGTGTGGAATACGATGACAACGACAGTCGTGCTATCTTTTATGCACGCGGTGTGCTGGAAACAGTGAAGAGCTTCGCTGGTGTCCCGACGTTATCCACTGTCACGGATGGATGACGGCATTGGCTCCTCTTTATATTAAGAAGGCCTACAAGGACGAACCATCGTTCCGTGATGCCAAAGTTGTATTCTCGGTATATGAAGATGATTTCAAGAATACGCTCAGTGAAGATTTTGCAACCAAACTGATGTTGAAAGGCATCACCAAGAAGGATTTGGCTGGTTTGAAGGAACCGGTAGACTATGCGGCACTTTGTAAACTTGCCGTTGATTATTCTGACGGAATCATACAAAACAGCGCAAAGGTAGACGAATCAATCATTGAGTACGCCCGCCAATCAGGCAAACTGGTACTTGATTATCAGGATCCGGAAAACTAACGCAAACGCTTGCAACGAATTCTACGATCAGGTATGGGAAACCACTACAAATAAAGAAGAAGAATAAAAATCTAGATACGACAATCATGAAAGCAAAATATGCCTTGATAGCTTTACTGGCAATCACATTTTTCGGATGCGATGATAATACAGGCGGACTGGGATTAGGAATGTTCCCGGGCAATGACCAAAATATCAAAGGAAAGTTATCCACGTTTGATGTAACTACTGAATCTGTTAAGACAGGTGACATTTATGCGAAAACTAACATCGGTTATATTGGCAAATTCACTGATGAAACATTTGGCACTTATCAGGCTGGATTCTTGCTCAGCTAAATTGTCCGGATGGACTAACTTTTCCTGAACCATACAAAGAAGTTACAGATGCAAGTGGTAATGTTATTTCAGCCACAGGAAGAATGGTTGTCGATGATAAAGATCCAGAAAATAAAGATGTTACTTTTATAAAAGACGGAAATCAAATCATAGGAAACATACGTGCAGTCGAACTCTACCTGTGGTATGACAGCTACTTTGGAGACTCATTGACAGCTTGTAGATTAAGTGTATATGAACTGGGAGGCAATGGGAAAGAGACATTAAATCTTGATAATGCTTACTATACCGATATTAACCCTGAGGATTTTTACGATAGTCAGAATATATTAGGAACCAAAGCATATACAGCCGTAGATCTTTCAGTAAAAGATTCTATTCGTAACCTAAGCACATATGTTCCAAGTGTGCATATTGCTTTCAAAGAGGATATAGCAACAAGAGTAGGTGGAAATATTTTAACTGCGGCAAGAAAAGCTAAAAATGCTGATAAGGAATTCAATAGCCAATTATTCAGAGAAGCTTTTCAAGGAATCTACGTTAAGAGCGACTATGGTGATGGAACTGTACTCTATATAGATCAGCCACAAATGAATGTAGTATACAAATGCTATGCAACAGATTCTATTACCGGAAAAAAATTACAGAAGAAAGACGGAAGTGGTAAGGACTCTACTTATTACTCTTATCGTGTGTTTGCTACAACTCGTGAAGTAATCCAAGCCAATCAATTAAAGAATGATCCCAGAAGGATAGATGCATTAATTAAGGAGATAAAAACACTTATTTAAAGAGTCCGGCAGGTATTTTCACCGAAGCTACACTACCCATTTCAGATATACAAAATGAATTGACAGGCGATACCTTAAATGCAGTAAAACTGACATTCACTAATTACAATCAAACAGGTGATAAGAAGTTTGGTATGGCTATACCATCTACTGTAATGCTTGTACGTAAGAAATTCCAGGATAGCTTCTTTAAAGACAATAAGCTGAGCGATGGTGTATCTTCTTATCTAACTTCACACACAAGTAGCACGAACCAATATGTATTCAGCAACATCACCAAATTGGTAAATGCTTGTATTGCAGAAAAGGAAGAGGCTAAAAAGAATGCTGGTAGTTCATGGGATGAAACTAAATGGTTACAAGAAAACCCTGATTGGAACAAAGTAGTCCTTATACCTGTACTTGTGACTTATGACTCTTCAAATACTACAACTGGTCAAGCTAATATTATTAGAATACAACATGATTTAAAACCAGGTTATGTACGGCTGAAAGGTGGAAGTCTAGGCAAAACAAATCCTGATTACAAGTTGAAACTTGAAGTTATTTCTACAGACTTCGGATTAACAACTAAGTCAAACTAAAAAGATATATAAAATAAACAGCGCGGGTTACTTCGGTAATTCGCGCTGTTTTTTATATGTACCTGTACCTTCCAATATATAAAAAACAACCGTGAGGTGATTCCCATCTCCCCACGGTTACAACCAGTTAATTTATTATTATCTTATTCTTCTTTCTTTGCAGTAGCTTTCTTACGAGTAGCTTTAGCTACCGGTTCTTTTTTCGCAGCTACTTTCTTGGGAGCTTTTACAGCTCCTTTTTCAGCTTTTGCCTGCCATTTGGTTACTTCCTTTTGCAGTTCGGCTATCTCCTCACCCTGATTCTTAATAGTAGTCAGCAGAGAGTTGAGCTCTTCATTATCTACGTCAACAGGATACAGTGAATCTACTCGTTTGATAAAGTCGCCCAAGATATTCATGTAGTTAGTGAAGGCATCGTAAGGAGAGTCATAAATACCACGGTTCAGCCAGATACCTGTATTCTTGGTAGTCATGAAACGGAAATTGTTGCTGGCTTGCAGATAATCCCAGTCCTGCTTGATACGACGGTCGTCACACAGATGAACACGTTCTGCTACGCTATACAACTTGTTGAAAGCCTCACGTTGCAGGATATTACCCAGCCAACTGCTTGTATCTCTTTCTTCGTCCACCCATGACATTGGGTAAGGAACATCCAGCTGAGATACAGATTTCAATTTAGATACAATCTCTGTCGGAGTAGAGAACGTGATACCCTTTGATTTAGCACATTCGGGCAATGCTTTCAGGAATTCCAGGATATTGGAAGAAAGCGGCTGAGCCATACCCAATGCACTTAATTCCATAAAGATATTAATCACTTGCTCTTCTTGTGGCAACGCATCAATCCAGTTAATATACTTATCAGCAAATAATGGATATTCCGGCCATTCCGAATTGGAGAAACGCAATCCTATATCATCAGAAAGTTTAAAGTCTCTCAATAGCAATTTGAGGCTCGGAGCCTGATTACAGTGATATACATAGTGTGGGCTCTTCCATCCCAATACATGTTTTGCACCTTCCGTCAGCATTCCCTTAAAGCCCATAGAAGCTACCAGTCCACCGATTTCATCCGAATAAATCAAGCTGGAGTTGCGGAACACCTTCGGTTCTTTGCCAAACATCTGTTTCATTTTATCACGCTGGCGAAGCACTTCTTCACGGAAGCAGTCTTCGTTAGCCAAAGATGACAAGCCGTGTGAATAAGGTTCGCAAAGGAACTCACAACAGCCGGTATCATTCAACTGGTGCAGCAAGTCAATCACCGCCGGAGCATGAATTTCAAGTTGCTCCAATGCCACACCGGAAATAGAAAGCGCCACTTTGAAAGCTCCTCCGAGTTTTTCACCATCTCAATCAACGTACTGAGAGCAGGTATATAAGATCGTTCGGCAACCTCATTCATACCGGTTTCATTTGCATAGTCATCATAGTAATAATGATCGGTGCCGATATCGAAAAAACGGTAGCGTTTCAAGTGTATAATCTGATGTATTTCGAAATAAAGACAGATCGTTCTCATAGTCTATATCATTTTATTGTTTACCATAATTTTTAATAACCTCATCATAGATACCGCGAACTTTATATCCCACGTTCTCCCATTTAATCTCATCCACTTCTTTCTTACCCTCTTCTTTCAGGTACTCGTACATAGCCGGGTAAGTACAGATAGAATAAATGGCATCCGCCATAGCGTGAATATCCCAGTAGTCCGTTTTAATACATTTATCCAAAATTTCGGCACAGCCGGATTGCTTGGATATAATGGAAGGTACACTACATTGCATAGCCTCCAACGGAGAGATACCGAATGGCTCAGATACAGAAGGCATAATGTATACATCACTGGCTTTCAGCACTTCGTACACCTGCTTTCCCTTCATAAAACCGGGGAAATGGAAACGGTCCGCAATACCGCGTTCGGCTACCAGACGAATCATCTGATCCATCATATCACCACTACCGGCCATTACGAAACGGACATTGCGCGTACGGTGCAATACCATTGCTGCAGCCTCTACAAAGTATTCCGGTCCTTTCTGCATGGTAATACGTCCCAGGAAAGTAACGACCTTTTCGCTCGGATTCTTTTGAGGAACAATATCCTGTATCTCTTGTGACAAAGGAGAAACGGCATTATGCACAGTAGACACCTTCTTCGGGTCCTGAAAATACTTATGGATCACAGTCTGACGGGTCAGTTCGCTCACACACATGATGTGGTCGGCATTGTCCATACCATTCTTCTCAATGGCATACACTGTCGGATTGACATTGCCGCGACTACGGTCGAAATCAGTAGCATGCACATGGATCACCAATGGCTTACCAGATACTTGCTTGGCATGTATCCCTGCCGGATAAGTCAGCCAGTCATGAGAATGAATGATATCAAACTCCTGCTGACGTGCTACCACCCCGGCAACGATCGAATAGTTATTGATCTCTTCGTGCAGGTTGTCCGGATAACGTCCGGAGAACTCGATGCATCCCAGATCATTCGTATTGAGATAGTTGAAGTCGGCATAGATATGATCGCGCAAGTCATAGAACAATTGCGGATCCATATAACTGCCTACGCGTCCTTTCACATAGTCCCAACCGACATTTTTCCACACTACCGGCGTGCTGTTCATGCCGATAATTCTTAAAAAGCTCTGATCTTCGTCTCCCCATGGTTTGGGAATACAGAATGTAATCTCCAGATCATCCTGCTGAGACATTCCTTTTGTCAGACCATAACTGGCAGTCCCTAACCCTCCTAAGATATGCGGGGGGAACTCCCATCCAAACATTAAAACTTTCATTTTCGTTCCTCCTCTTTTTAATAATACTTAGACAGTAGCTTCAGAATACGCAGTACTTCGGCGACATTCATGGCAAACGATACAGCTCCGCGTCCTTTAAAAGGCGGATTACCATCGAAAAGTTCAGGCAGCGAACTGATACAATGAATTGTCAGTTCATCTTCGAGACCAATAAGCTGGCGTTCAATGAACGACAGGCCACTCATCTTATAAATTCGCAGATAGGCTTCCATATAGATCCCATCAGCCAAGGCCAGGCTGTGCTTGGTGGTAAGCGTAGTCACGCTGTATCTGAGGACCAACATAGTTAGGGTTATAGCCCCCGCTCTTCGGACTCAAGGTACGGAGTCCCTTGGGGGTGAGCAACTCTTTGGTTGCGATGTCGAGCACTTGCTTCTTTTGTGCCCGGTCCAACGGAGAATAATCGAATGCTACGGCGAATATCATGTTGGGGCGTACGCTCCAGTCCATCATATTTCCGTCTACATAGTCAAGTAAATATCCATATTCGTTGCGGAACACTTCGATAAATGATTTTCCCGTCACTTCCGCCTGTGCGTCAAGCGCATCGGCCAAAAGAACGTTCCATCTTCACGAACCAGATCGGCAACGAAACGAAGCGCATTATACCACAAAGCATTAAATTCTACGATATATCCCGTACGGGGAATCACCGGATGTCGTTTACGGTGGAGTTCATCCACGTAATCGCCTTATCGGTGCCATTGGCATAAAGCAGACCGTTTTCATGCAGGAAGAGGTTCTCATGTTTCCGCTGACGGATAAATTCGATGATATCTTTCAGCAGTTCGCCATATTTCTGACGGCATTGTTCGCGAGAGGTCTCCTTGGCATACTGTTGCAAAGCCCATACGGCCCAAAGCAGTACATCCGGATGCTCCATCTCGTAAATCTTGTATCCTGCCGGCTCATCATTGATGAAGCTTCGAATCGCTTTTTCCGCTGTCTTCATCACATCTTCAAACTGATCCACCTCCTCCAGCGCAAGTGTCAGTCCCGGCAAGGATATAAACATATCGCGGGCACGGCACTTGAACCACGGGTAACCGGCAAGGATATAATGTTCTCCTTCCTGCTGGTTGTGGAACTGATGGGCTGAGTTTTTCAGACAGTGATAGAGCTATCGCGAGGCGTACGGTCAGCCACTTCGGCTTCGAACGTCTGCTTCAGTCTGCGCGGAGTAACTTCGGAAGTACCCGCAGAGAAAACGATGCTTTCTCCTTTCTTTATATCCACTTCAAAATATCCCGGAACATAGAGGTCTTCATTGAAGTCGTAGCCTCGCTCTTGTTCTTTCGGATATTCGAATCCACGATACCAGTCGGGCTGGAAATGGAACTCACAAGCCTTGTTCAACTGCATGAACAGTTCCGGATAACCGGGATACATACAAGTCTTGATACCATTTTCCACAAGCTGATAATCGCGGCTTGCCTGCGCATTCTCGTGAGTGTACTCTCGCACGCTCCGGAAAGCGAGGAACGGTCGGAAGCGCAAAGTCGTCGCCGAATGTGCGTCCAACAAAGTATAACGAATCAGGATTCTGTTTTCATGATGTACAAAGATTTTTTCTTTGCGTAACACTACTCCTCCAACACGGTAAGTTGTCGCCGGGATATGCTCACAATCGAATTCACGGATATACTTATGTCCATTCGGACTAAAGTTGTTTCCCTGATATTTATGCAACCCCAAGTTAAACTCAGCACCATGTTGAATTACCGTTTCATCAAGAGAAGATAGCAGCACATGATTTTCATCGTCGATATTGGGAACAGGAATTACCAACAGTCCGTGATATTTGCGTGTGTTACAATCAACAATCGTTGTACAATGATAAGCTCCTGCTTTGTTCGTCCGGAGAATCTCCCTTTGGAGACTTTCTTCCAGATTCGTCATGAGGGTCTTGTCAAATCG
>ENA-OQIG01001104-OQIG01001104.1-human-gut-metagenome-genome-assembly--contig:-NODE-1104-length-12725-cov-2.865614_pt1 | contig 12725 bp, 12 predicted proteins | sample MGYA00242576_ERZ504741 | MGnify/ENA primary metagenome ERZ504741 (study PRJEB26092, sample SAMD00036436) | human gut metagenome | host: Homo sapiens | study: EMG produced TPA metagenomics assembly of... | reverse complement strand
TATCCTTTAATAGTCAAATAGCCACTCTGATAAAGTACAGGAATCGGATCGGTAATAACCTCTGTCGCTTTATCAAAATCTTCGTCTTTCACTTCCATCTTTTCCAATAGAGTAAGACTGAAGTCCATTCGCTGTAACATTTCAATCAAGAAAGTAGCGTGCCGGTAGAAAACCAAAAGCTCTTATAATCTCTTTGCGAAAATGCATTGAAAAGGCTGAACGGATTGTAAATATCTTCACAAATCTTGCTGAAATGATAACCGTCATACTGCCGTTTCAAATGCCGACAAGCTTCTTCATAGGTTTCATTATTCGCTTGAGCTATCCTCTCAATATCCGGTTGCATCTGACTTAGCAACTCTTGCTCTGTAATACCACAAATAGCACTATAATCATCGCTCATACTGATATTCTGCAAGTTATTCAGCTCACTAAATATACTCATCTGACTGAACTTGCTGATTCCTGTCAGAAACAAGAAACGAAGATATTGCCCTTGCGCTTTAAGAGGACTGAAAAACTTCCGCATTTCAGTTCGCAATTGTCCTTGTAAAGCAGAGTCGCTATTACTATCCAATAAAGGTGCATCATATTCGTCAATCAATACAACAGCCTGCTTTCCTGTCTGTTGGTAGATTCGTTGAAGCAAACCGGTTAAACGGGCTGCATAGCTCGTTTCTTCTTCATTTTTCCCATAAGTCCTCTCCCATTCGCTTAGATAAAGATTCAATTGCTCTTGCAAATCTTCGATTGTGGTGTATTTCGTTCTACTAAAATCAATATGCAACACAGGATAAACAGTCCATTCTTTCTCTAACTGTTCCATAGCCAATCCTTCGAACAACTCTTTCTTTCCGGAAAAATAAGCTTCAAGAGTAGAGACTAGAAGACTTTTTCCAAAGCGACGCGGACGACTAAGGAAATAAATCTTATTTGTATGAGTCAAATGATAAATTAATGCAGTTTTATCAATATACACACAATCATTATTACGTAAATCCTCAAAATTCTGTATTCCGATAGGATATCTTCTAAATGTCTCTTTCATACCACTCTAATGCTTTTATTGGAAATATGAACAAAGATACGAAATAAAATGATTACATGACACTTAATATTATTATAAAACCCTACAATATCATTCAATTGCATTGTTCGATTCACATAAACTTATCTAAAGAACTACCTTATTAATAGCCATTAAAATAGTGACGCTATCCCACCAATATAGTGACGGTATATGCTTAGGATAGCGTCACTATCCAAGGCAAATACCGTCACTATATTTAAACCGAATATTTCGGGCTTTTAACTCTAGTTTCCGCGCTGTGTAGGCAAGGTAAATTCCTGCGAATCACAAATCATTCCATTCTCGTCCGCCACTGCGACACGGAATGTCACTTCACCGTCTTTCAATTTTTCACCTGCATGAATGGAAGCGGTATAACGGATGCCTTCACCCGGAAGAATTTCCTCCACCATCACGGAAGGAGAAATGCCGAGATGCTTCACCTTCCCCACCGTTTCTACCACAGGAACTACATTATAAACAGGATTTCTCCCTTCATTCATAATCTCAAAGATTATCTTGCTATTTTCTCCCGCATCAATCACATGACTGCGATTATCATCTATAAAACGGATCTTGCGCAACTTCAGTTGAGAAATAGGCTGTTGCACTTGCGGCTGTTTCTTATACTTTTGCACACGCACTTCCCGTACTTCAGGAATATACGCATCTTCCTCTATTTGCTCTTGCCTCGGCGCCGTCAACGCGTTTCCAATAGCCGCACCGGCAATGGTTCCCACAATATTCCCAATAGCAGAACCACGGTAACCGCCCCTCCAGCCATGATTATTATCTCCGATAAGTCCGCCTATCGAACTTCCCAGACTACCTCCGATAGAAGCACCTGCCATGATAGCTCCCGGATTTCCCATACGCCCCGACGCACATCCACTCACAATCAAAGCGGAAAGCAAAATTACTGTTAGTTGTTTCTTCATGAGTCTCTCTATTTAGTGTTATTATTTATTCTACCACTTTAAAACGAGCGAAACGTAATAATAGTTGTTTGTCTCCCGCATTTTTAAAATGAATAGTTGCTTTCGCATTGTCTCCCGTTCCTTCTACTTTAATCACTTCACCCAATCCGAAACGTTCGTGCTCTATCATCTGTCCGGCCTGTACTCCTGCTACCGATGGCGAAGTGGAAGAGGTTGCCTGTGCACCGCTACTTGGGCTAACAGTACTAACTTTCTTCAAATTCCTCGGTACGCTGGAAGCAATGATCTGTGCTTTCGGACGTTCACGTTGTTCGGAAGATGTACTTCCGAAAGGGGCACGCGACGGAGAAGCTGAACGGGTGAATCCTCCTTCAATCTCTCTACGGAAACGTCCTGCACCTTCATCGACAGCACGGCTCACTCCTGCCTCATGCGGCAATTGCAAGTAATGAACATCGATATCACGCAAGAAACGACTGGGGCTTCCAAATTCCATCTTTCCATAACGGAAACGGGTTTTGGCAAAAGACAGATAACAATGTTCCTCCGCACGAGTAATAGCTACATAGAACAAACGACGTTCTTCTTCCAGTGCCCGGGGAGAATCTCCTACCATCCCACTGGGAAACAGGTTTTCTTCCAGACCGACCACAAATACATTCTTAAACTCCAATCCTTTAGCCGAATGAACTGTCATCAACGTTATCTTTTCCCCATCATCCGCCTTGTCGGAATCCTGATCGGTAAGCAATGCAATCTCCGAAAGGAAATCGGTAAGAGACACATTCGGATTACCCTCCTCCTGCCGCAAAGCGCAGAAGTCATTCATTCCATTCACCAACTCTTCTATATTTTCCTTACGGCTTAGATTCTCGGGGGATGTGTCCTGACAAACATCGTTGATAATGCCGGACTGACGGATGATATTCGTTCCTATTTCATAAGCGTTCTTATCTGCCTGATCGACAATGAAACCTTCTATCAATTCACGAAAGCCTTGCAGTTTTGCATGCGTTCCTTTATTTATATCCAGTCCGTAACTCAATGGTTCACAGAGTGCCGCCCAAAGACTTACGCCATGATCGGTAGCCGCCGATATAATCTTCCCGACTGTCGTATCTCCAATACCACGAGCCGGATAATTAATGATTCGCTTGAATGCTTCTTCATCATTCGGATTCACTACCAAACGGAAATAAGCAATCACATCTTTTATCTCTTTTCGCTGGTAGAACGAAAGTCCTCCGTAAATCTTATAAGGTATACTCCGTTTCCGAAGAGCCTCTTCAAAAATACGGCTTTGTGCATTCGTACGATACAGGATGGCAAAATCAGCATATCCGTAGCGATACTCCCGTCGTAGCTCTGCAATCTTATTAGCTACAATATCTCCCTCTTCCACATCGCTATACGCCTGAAATACGCCGATAGGTTCCCCCTTTTCTTTCTCCGAAAACACGGCTTTCCGTATCTGGCGTTCATTCTTCTCAATCAAGCTATTGGCAGCACAAACAATGGTTTGTGTGGAACGATAATTCTGCTCCAGTTTAAAAACTTTCGTATTGGGGTAGATTTTTGTAAAATAGAGAATATTGTCAATATCCGCCCCACGGAAAGAATAGATACTTTGCGCATCGTCTCCCACTACACAGACCCGTTGATTTTCTTTAGTCAGTTGTAGAACAATGCTATGCTGCGCATAATTCGTATCCTGATACTCGTCCACCAATACATAACGGAACTGATCGCGATAACGTGCCAGCACTTCCGGAAAGTCACGAAACAGAATATAGGTATATACCAATAAATCATCAAAATCCATCGCTCCCGCCTGACGGCATCTGTCCCAATAACGAGTATAGATATCACGGATAGCAGGCATCTTGGCAGCCATATCTCCTTCGTAAGCCTCTTTATTGGCAGCGTATCCCGTAGGAGTGACCAAATGGTTTTTGGCATTGGAGATGCGTGCCTGCACTACTCCCGGTTTATAAGTTTTCTCGTCCAATCCCATCTCTTTGATGATGGAACGAAGCAGGCTCTTACTATCAGCCGTATCATAGATGGTGAACTGGGAAGTGAACCCGATAAATGTTGCTTCGGCACGAAGAATCCGTGAGAAGATGGAATGGAAAGTCCCCATCCACAAATAACGTGCCCTTTCCATACCTACCTGACGGGCAATACGCTCTTTCATCTCGCGCGCCGCCTTATTCGTAAAGGTCAGTGCAAGGATATTCCACGGATTGTAGCCGTTCTCCTGTTCCAGCAAGTAAGCGATTTTATAAGTCAATACACGCGTCTTCCCCGAACCTGCACCGGCTATCACCAGCGAAGGACCGTCATTATAAGTCACTGCAGCACACTGACTCTCGTTCAATTCATCTATATAATTGGTATTCATAACAGCATTATAAAAACAATGAGGATTTTTAACAAACCCTTGGCATTCAAATTTGTTCTCAATACAAAAGTATAATATTCATTCGAGAATGAAGGTATTTTTATGAATTTTCATCACTAACTATTTTAACCTAACACCAAAAAGCAATGAAAAGAAGTATATTTTTATCGATTATTTTGAGTTTGTTTCTGGTCACCTGCATTCCACAGGCAATGGCACAAAAGCAGAGCCGCCTGGAAAAGCTGCTAAGGTATCTGAACGATAATGACGCCGACAAATGGCAGAAAAACCGTGATAAGATAGATGACGAGACACAAACCTATTATGCCGAGGAACTGGCATTATTGGATGTGCTCAACGGATTGTGGAACGAGCAAAGCGAACAGGCTGCCACCAACTATTTCGGATGCTACGAAAGGGCAACGAAAGCTTATTTTCCCAATATCTGTGAAGAAGAGAAAATACAACTTTCCAACGTACAAAACAAAGCAGAACTGGCCGTTATCTCCATTCTGGATGCTTCGAAAGATCAAATTCCTTTTAGCAAGACGTTGATGGACAGTATCCAGTCAAGCGGTTATCCGGGAGATTCTGCATCTTGCAAAAGGTGCGGGACATCCGTGAAATGGCTTTACTGGAAGGTATGCTGAAAACACCTACGCTGAATATTTATCAAACGTACATCACGGAATATCCGAACGGCAAATTTATCTCTCAAATCAACACTGCGGAAAACAAACGGCTTTACCAGATTGTAAAGAGTAATCCGACATCAGCGAATTTCAAGGCATTTTTGATAACGCCAACATGCAGAAATTCTTCACGGATAAAGATACGCGTCCATTCCTTCCGGAAGTTCGCGCGTTATACGATGATTTTCTGTTTCAAGGAATCGACAGCCTCCGGGAGAAAGGAAACGCAACAGCCATCCGGCAGATTATTGACGAGTATAAGCAATCACCTTACCTGACTTCTACAGCACGTACTCATCTGGACGACCTTGAATATCTTAGTGAAAAAGCTGATTTTGAGCTTTTAAAAGCTGCCATTGTCAATTCCGAATCTTTGAGTATGCTGCAGGATTTTCTTTGCACACACAGGTATAAGGAATTTCGTGACCAGGCCAATGCACTACGGACACCGTTTATTCTGCAAACAATCATATCCACTCCTACTTCTGTGAAATACTATAATGGAGGACGATTGATTAAGTCTGCGGAAAATGACAGTACGGGAAATACCTCGACCACTTATTCGTATGATGATAAGGGCAGCTCATTTCTACATTGTCGCTTACCGTAAAGAACGGTCAGCCAAGCAATGAAATACAAACGAACAGATTATACGATCCGCAAGGTCACTGCATCTTTGAAGTGCAAACGAATCCGAAAACCAAAACGGATCTCTACCGACGGACACGCCGTATCGGTACGGACGGAAGTATCGAGAGTGATTCGCTCAAGTATACAGATGGAAGAGTCATCATAAGTTCCTATAATAAACAGGGGTTATTGACCGAAACCAAAGAGTATAATAAGAATGGAGAACTTCAGGCGTACACCGCAAACAAATATGATGATAAAGGCAGATTGATTTCATCCCAACATCAAAACCTGCTTTTTGCCAATTCTTCGGATCAGATTATTTCACAAAAAGATGCTTATGAATACGATAAATACGGTTATCTGACACAAATCGTTTACCAACGGATTTTAGGCAATAACCAGAAAACATCGGGATGCCTGACCTGCCTGTACGATAAATACGGAAACCAGATCGATAGCAATTCTTATTATGAATATGATAATACGGGCCAATGGATCTGCCGGACCGACCGTGAGCATCCGAAAGAAGTGGAACGCATACAGTACATTTACAAATAAAGTAAGATGCTGTGAACATTTTGCAAAGGGCTTCTGTTATTATAGTATAACAAGCCAATTAAAACTTGTAACATTATGAATACTATATTAATGTCTTTAATTATGATGACCATGACTTACGAAATGCCTAAACTTCCTTACGCTAACAATGCGTTGGAACCTGTAATCAGTCAGCAAACAATAGATTTCCATTACGGAAAACATCTACAAACGTATGTAAATAATCTGAATAGCCTCGTGCCCGGAACAGAATATGAAGGTAAAACGGTAGAAGAAATCGTTGCAGCCGCACCGGATGGAGCTATATTCAATAACGCCGGACAAGTATTGAACCACAACCTGTACTTCCTGCAATTTGCCCCGAAACCTTCAAAGAAGGAGCCGGCCGGTAACTGGGAGAAGCCATCAAACGTGACTTTGGCAGCTTTGAAAACTTCAAGAAAGAATTCAATGCAGCAGCAGTCGGATTGTTTGGTTCAGGATGGGCTTGGCTATCCGTAGATAAAGACGGTAAACTGAAAATCACTAAAGAGGGGAACGGCAGCAATCCGGTACGTGCCGGTTTGAAACCACTTCTTGGATTTGACGTTTGGGAACACTCCTATTATCTGGATTACCAGAACCGCCGTGCCGACCACGTAAACGCCCTGTGGGATATCATCGACTGGGATGTGGTTGAAAAAAGAATGTAATCAAATTTACAAGCTAAACTATACTTATGGAAAAGGTCGTTGTGTTTTTCACAGCGACCTTTTTTACAGATTAAAAAGAAACAGACTTTTATTGTATATCAGATGCATTAGTTGTATTTTTGCAACTCATAAAACAACATAACAAACAATTATGATACTGTATAAAAGAAAAAAAATACGATTTATTGTCTCCATTGCTGTACTCCTTTTCCTCCCCCTTTTCGGCAATGCTGCCACCACAGAAGAATCTGAGGAAGAAATCCTGTTTATCACCTCTTATAATTCTGACACTAAATATACCTACGATAACATCAGCACATTTATAGAGACCTACACCCAATTGGAGGAAGATATTCGACCATGGTAGAAAATATGAATGCAACAGACTTAACGCAGGCGCATCAATGGAAAAAAACATTGACCGATATTCTGGACAAACATCCGAAAGCCAAATTAGTTATTCTCCTGGGTGGTGAAGCATGGAGCAGTTTCCTCCATCTCGAAGATGAAAAGTACAAGCAGCTTCCTGTTTTCTGTGCAATGGCATCACGCAACGGAATACGTATTCCGGAGGATTCGACCGACATCCGAAGCTATAATCCCGAAAGCATTAACTTAATGGAACGCATGAAGGAATACAACGTAAGATATTGTAGCACATACGAATATGACATTAAAAAAGATATTGAAATGATACAGGATTTCTATCCGGAAACAGAACACCTTGTATTTGTATCGGATAACACATACAACGGACTTGCCGAACTGGCATGGTTCAAGAAAAACCTGCAACATTTCCCACAGTTGTCTATCACCTACGTCGATGGCCGCATCCATACACTCGATATGGCTGCCAGTCAATTGCGCAATCTTCCCAGAAACACAGTCATGTTGCTTGGCATCTGGAGAATCGATAACCGGGGTATTACTTACATGAATAACTCCGTTTATGCTTTTTCCAAAGCCAATCCTCTCCTGCCTATGTTCAGCATGACTTCCACTGCAATAGGTTACTGGGCTATCGGAGGATATGTCCCGCAATATGAAGGAGTGGGACAAAGCATGGGAGAATATGCCTACCGCTTTTTAGACCAGAAGGAAACTGATATCAGCAGTATCAATATCTTACCCAACAGATATAAATTTGATGCGAAGAAACTAAAGGAATGGGGATTTGAAAACAAGAAGTTACCTGTTAACTCAATGGTAATCAATCAGCCCATCCCATTCTTTGTGGCCTATAAGACAGAAGTACAATTCATCCTGATTATATTTCTCGTATTAGTAGGAAGTCTAATGATTTCGCTGTATTACTATTACCGGACTAAAATCCTGAAGAATCACCTTGAAAGAACTACGAAACAACTACGGGAAGATAAAAAGAAGTTGGAAGAGTCTGAAGTCGAATTGCGTGATGCTAAAGAGCGCGCCGAAGAAGCTAACCAACTGAAAAGTGCCTTTGTTTCGAATATGAGCCACGAGATACGGACTCCGCTAAATGCTATTGTCGGTTTCTCCAGTCTGATTATCGGTTCGGTAGAGCAGAATAACGAACTGAAAGAATACGCAGATATTGTCCAGACCAACTCCAATCTGTTGCTCCAACTGATTAGTGATGTACTGGATATATCACGCCTGGAATCAGGAAAACTGCAATTCAACTATGAATGGTGTGAGCTGGTGAACCATTGCCAGAATATGATTACTCTGACCAACCGGAACAAGACAATGGATGTAGACATTAAACTGCAAATGCCTAAAGAGCCTTACATGCTCTACACAGATCCCTTGCGCCTGCAGCAGATTATTATCAATCTGCTGAACAATGCCTTGAAATTCACTCCTGCCGGAGGAAGTATTACGCTGGATTATGAAGTGGACGAAAAAAAGCAATGTATGCTGTTCTCGGTAACTGATACCGGCACCGGAATCCCCGAAGATAAACAGGAGCTGGTATTCCAACGTTTCGAAAAGCTGAACGAGTTCGTACAGGGTACAGGATTGGGACTGGCTATCTGCAAACTGACCATCCAATATATGGGAGGTGATATCTGGATTGACAAGAATTACAAAAATGGCGCCCGATTTATCTTTTCTCATCCTATCAAAAAACAGGAATCAACAGAAAAATGAAAAAAAATCGAATGATTTAGTGTTTTTCTGTTTCTTTTTCACTTACTTTGTCCCCGTAAAGACAAAGGGGTGCCCCATGAGGGGCTGAGATTATACTAGGAACCTGAGGCAGTTAGTACTGACGTAGGGATTGTGTTTCTTCTTATCGCCTTTCCATTCAAGCACGCTCTTTGTATTTACTTTCAACTTATTTATTCTGATAGGACAATGAAAGTACAAGTGAACAACAAAGAGGTGGAAATTACTCCCGACTCTACCCTTACACAACTGACAGCACAGCTCGAACTTCCGGTTCAAGGCATTGCTATCGCCGTAAACAACAAAATGATTCCCCGTACCGAATGGGAGGTTTCATATTGCATGAGAACGATAACCTGGTGATTATCAAAGCTGCTTGCGGAGGATAAGGGAATGGTCAGTCTACAATTTATCACGCATCAGACCGAACGGTACTCGTACCTCGAATCGGCACGTATGGCACTCGAAGGCGGGTGCAAATGGATCCAACTACGCATGAAAGAGGCTCCTCTCGAAGAAGTGGAGGCAGTAGCCCTGCAACTGAAACCGCTTTGTAAAGAGCACGAAGCAATTTTGGTTCTGGACGATCACGTTGAACTGGCGCGAAAGCTGGAAGTGGACGGTGTGCATCTGGGCAAAAAGGATATGCCTATCGACCAGGCCCGCCAAATTCTTGGAGAGGCTTTCATTATCGGCGGCACTGCAAATACATTCGAAGATGTTGTACAGCACTATCGTGCCGGTGCCGATTACCTTGCATCGGTCCTTTCCGGTTTACTACCACTAAAAAGAATTTAAGCCCTGTACTGGGATTGGAAGGCTATTCCTCCATCCTTCACAGATGAAAGAGGCGAATATCGAAATCCCCGTAGTAGCGATTGGAGGAATCACTTATGAGGATATTCCTGCCATACTTCACACAGGAGTAAACGGGATAGCCTGTCGGGAACCATTCTCGGAGCGGATAATCCGATAGAAGAAACACGTAGAATCCTGAATCATGCGTAAAGCAATGATGTACAATCAGTAATTTAATTTATAATATATATAGAATGGAAAAGTTAGTAATTGCGGGACGCGAATTTAACTCCCGTCTTTTCCTGGGAACAGGAAAATTCAATTCCAATGAAGTAATGGAACAAGCTATTCTGGCTTCAGGCACGGAAATGGTTACTGTTGCCATGAAACGAATCGACATGGACAACAAAGAGGATGACATGCTGAAACATATTATTCATCCGAATATTCAGCTATTGCCCAATACTTCCGGTGTACGTAATGCAGAAGAGGCTGTTTTTGCAGCACAGTTGGCTCGTGAAGCCTTTGGAACAAACTGGCTGAAACTGGAAATTCACCCGGACCCACGCTATCTGCTCCCTGACTCTATCGAGACACTGAAAGCTACGGAAGAACTGGTAAAACTGGGTTTTATCGTGTTGCCTTATTGTCAGGCTGACCCTGTACTCTGCAAACGTCTGGAAGAAGCGGGCGCAGCTACCGTTATGCCGCTCGGTGCACCAATCGGTACCAATAAAGGATTGCAGACCAAAGAATTCCTGCAAATCATTATCGAACAGGCAGGTATCCCGGTAGTCGTAGATGCGGGTATCGGTGCACCCAGTCATGCTGCCGAAGCAATGGAACTGGGAGCTTCCGCTGTATTAGTTAATACCGCAATAGCCGTTGCCGGAAATCCGGTAGAAATGGCAAAAGCATTCAAAGCGGCTACAGAAGCCGGAAGACAGGCTTACGAAGCAGGATTAGGATTACAAGCCGTCGACTTCGTGGCAGAAGCAAGTTCACCTCTAACGGCTTTTCTTGATTAAAAACGAATAAACTATGGAACAAAAAATAAAATTCCCCCGCTCGCAGAAGTCTATTTACCCGGTAAACTTTATCCGAATATCCGTGTAGCGATGCGGAAAGTGGAACAAGTGCCCAGTGTCACTTGAAGGCGAAGAAAAGATAGCAACACCGAACCCGGAGATATATGTATATGATACCAGCGGACCGTTCAGCGATGCAGATATGAGCATTGATCTTAAAAAAGGACTGCCCCGTATGCGTGAAGAATGGATTGTAGGCCGTGGTGATGTGGAACAACTTCCCGAAATTACTTCGGAATACGGACAAATGAGAAGGGACGATAAAAGTCTCGATCACTTACGTTTCGAGCACATCGCTCTGCCCTATCGCGCTAAAAAAGGAGAAGCAATCACTCAAATGGCATACGCCAAAAGAGGGATTATCACCCCTGAAATGGAATATGTAGCAATCCGCGAGAACATGAATTGCGAGGAATTGGGAATTAAGACCCACATTACTCCAGAATTTGTCCGTCAGGAGATTGCAGAAGGACGTGCTGTATTACCGGCCAATATCAACCACCCAGAAGCTGAACCGATGATTATCGGACGCAACTTCCTTGTGAAAATCAATACGAATATCGGAAATTCGGCTACTACCTCAAGCATAGATGAAGAAGTGGAGAAAGCATTGTGGAGCTGCAAATGGGGTGGCGATACCTTGATGGATCTTTCCACAGGAGAAAATATCCATGAAACACGCGAATGGATTATCCGTAATTGTCCCGTACCCGTCGGCACGGTTCCTATTTATCAGGCACTTGAAAAGGTGAACGGCATAGTGGAAGACCTCACCTGGGAAATCTACCGGGATACATTGATTGAACAATGTGAACAAGGTGTAGATTACTTCACCATTCATGCAGGGATCCGCCGCCATAATGTTCATCTTGCCGATAAGCGGTTGTGCGGTATTGTCAGCCGTGGAGGAAGCATAATGAGTAAATGGTGTCTCGTACACGATCAGGAAAGTTTCTTATACGATCACTTTGATGATATTTGTGATATCCTGGCACAATATGATGTAGCCGTTTCTTTAGGCGACGGACTTCGTCCGGGTTCTATCTACGATGCGAACGATGAAGCGCAGTTCGCCGAACTGGATACCATGGGAGAATTAGTGCTTCGTGCCTGGGATAAGAATGTTCAGGCATTTATTGAAGGCCCCGGACACGTTCCGATGCATAAAATCAAAGAGAACATGGAACGTCAGATTGAAAAATGCCATGACGCCCCATTCTATACACTCGGCCCGTTGGTGACGGATATTGCTCCCGGATACGACCATATCACTTCTGCTATCGGTGCCGCACAAATCGGATGGCTGGGTACGGCTATGCTTTGTTATGTCACTCCGAAAGAACACCTTGCCTTACCCGACAAAGAGGACGTACGCGTAGGAGTCATTACCTACAAGATAGCCGCTCATGCCGCTGACCTGGCAAAAGGACACCCGGTGCACAGGTACGAGACAACGCATTGAGTAAAGCTCGCTATGAGTTCCGCTGGAAAGATCAGTTCGACCTGTCTCTCGACCCGGAGCGGGCGCAGACCTATTTTCGTGCAGGACATCATATCGATGGAGAATATTGTACGATGTGCGGACCTAATTTCTGTGCAATGAGATTGTCACGCGAATTTAAAGAAAAGCGCTAAAACCAACAAATAATGAGTAGGGAGAAACAGAAAGTCAGCCCACTGACCTACCTTCTCCCTCATTCAA
>ENA-OQIG01001102-OQIG01001102.1-human-gut-metagenome-genome-assembly--contig:-NODE-1102-length-12746-cov-5.286077_pt1 | contig 12746 bp, 18 predicted proteins | sample MGYA00242576_ERZ504741 | MGnify/ENA primary metagenome ERZ504741 (study PRJEB26092, sample SAMD00036436) | human gut metagenome | host: Homo sapiens | study: EMG produced TPA metagenomics assembly of... | reverse complement strand
ATAAAAATACGAGATGAAAAATTAGCACTTATTGCCTTGGTCTTCGTTGCTTTGGGAGCGTCGGCACAACAGGATACGTTAAAGTATCGCATCAGCCTGAAAGATAAGGCTGCGACCACTTATTCACTGGATCATCCCGAGAAATTCTTGTCGGAAAAAGCCATCGCCCGCCGCCAGCGTCAGCAGTTGCCTGTCGACTCTACCGATCTGCCGGTCTGCCGTCGGTATGTGGATGCCATTCGCGACAAGGGAGTGAAGATTGTGGCTATGGGAAAATGGGATAATTTCGTCACCGTGTCATGTAACGACAGTGCCGTGATAGGCGAAATTGCCGCACTGCCTTTTGTGCGTGCTACCGAGAAGGTATGGGTTGCCCCGTCGAAACCTGCAGCGGAAGATAAACGGGACTCCCTGGCGAACAGTCCGCTCAAGAGTGAGAACTACTACGGTCCTGCCCTCCGGCAGATAGAAATCAGTAACGGCGAAAAATTGCATGAGGCCGGATTTAAGGGACAAGGCATGACCATTGCCGTGATCGATGCCGGATATCATAACGTGGACAAGATAGAGGCTATGAAAAACATCCGCATCCTGGGTACGAAAGATTTCGTGGAACCGGGAAGCGATATTTACGCCAAAGGATCGCACGGAATGGCCGTTCTCTCCTGCATGGCGATGAATGATCCTTATGTAATGGTGGGTACGGCTCCCGAAGCCTCTTATTGGTTGCTTCGCAGTGAAGATGAAGCGTCCGAGCATTTGGTGGAGCAGGACTACTGGGCGGCGGCTGTCGAGTTTGCCGATAGTGTCGGAGTAGATGTGGTGAATACTTCATTGGGATATTTCACCTTTGATGATTCTACCAAGAACTATAAGTATCGTGACCTGGACGGACACCATGCACTGATGTCCCGCCAGGCGTCGAAAATGGCGGATAAAGGAATCGTACTGGTGTGCAGTGCCGGTAATTCGGGTGCCTCTTCATGGAAGAAAATCACGACACCGGGGGATGCGGAGAATGTGCTGACGGTAGGTGCTATCGACCGGAGAGGCGTGTTGGCTTCGTTTTCTTCTATCGGCAACACAGCCGATAATCGCGTGAAACCCGATGTCGTTGCCGTGGGGCTGAACTCGGATGTGATGGGGACAAACGGTAATCTGCGTAAAGCGAGTGGAACCTCGTTTGCCTCACCGATCCTGTGCGGCATGGTGGCTTGCCTGTGGCAAGCTTGTCCGCAACTGACTGCAAAGGAAATCATCGACTGGTGCGTCAATCCGGCGATCGGGTCGATTTCCCCGACAATATCTACGGATACGGAGTGCCCGATCTGTGGAAAGTTTATCAATCTGTTTCGAAGAAAAAATAAGATATGCAAGACACGCTTTCTCTTTATGAACTGAATGCCTTGGTCCGGCGGAGTCTGGAGCAGTGCCTGCCCGATGAATACTGGGTACAGGCGGAGTTGAGCGATGTCCGTACAAACAGTACCGGGCATTGCTATCTGGAGTTTGTCCAGAAAGATCCCCGCAGCAATAATCTGATAGCCAAGGCAAGAGGAACGATCTGGGCTAACATCTACCGGCTGCTGAAACCTTATTTTGAGGAGTCCACCGGACAGTTGTTTACTTCCGGCATAAAGGTGCTGGTCAAGGTGACGGTTGCTTTCCATGAATTGTATGGTTACAGTCTGACCGTGCAGGATATCGATCCTACCTATACATTGGGCGATATGGCACGCCGCCGCCGGGAGATACTCAGGCAGCTTGAAGAAGAAGGGGTGTTGACGCTGAACAAAGAGTTGGAGATGCCGTTATTGCCACAACGCATTGCGGTCATCTCTTCGGCTACGGCAGCCGGTTATGGCGATTTCTGCCATCAGTTGCAGCACAACCCGCGCGGGTTCTACTTCCGTACGGAACTTTTTCCCGCCCTGATGCAGGGCAACCAGGTGGAGGAGTCTGTACTGGCTGCCCTCGATGCAGTGAATGCCCGGGTGGACGAGTTCGATGTGGTGGTTATCATCCGTGGTGGAGGTGCCACTTCCGACTTGTCCGGCTTTGATACTTATCTGTTGGCTGCTGCCTGTGCACAGTTTCCGTTGCCTGTCATAACCGGCATCGGACACGAGCGGGACGATACCGTACTCGATTCTGTAGCCCATACCCGCGTGAAAACTCCGACAGCAGCGGCCGAACTGCTGATCGATCGGATGGAAGAGGCGGCAGACCGGCTCGGGGCGTTGGCCGAAGAACTGCATGCCCGTGTTTTCTACCGCCTGGAGCAAGAACGCAGGAGGCTTGCTTTGCTACAGGCACGCATACCGTCACAAGTGATGCGTAAACTGTCGGAATCGCGGATAAAGTTGCAGATGGCGAAAAACAATCTCTCGCATGCTGCCAAAACTTTATTGGCCCGCCAGCACCACCGGCTGGAACTTTTACAAAACCGCATTGCGGACGCTTCGCCTCAGAAGCTGTTGAAACGAGGGTATAGCATCACTCTGAAAGACGGGAAGGCGGTGAAGAGTGCTGCCTGCCTGCAACCGGGAGACGAGCTGATAACCCGCCTTTACGAAGGAGAAGTGAAGTCGAGAGTCGAATAAGTCCATGCCGTTTGAAATGTTTTTCCAAATCATCCGGTAACCTCTCTGCCTGCTCTGCGGAGGAGGGGTTTCCTGTATAATAGTAAAATAGTAATATGCCAGCCAAGAAGAAAGAGACCTATTCACAGGCTATAGAACGCCTGGAAAAGATTGTTCGGCAGATCGACAGTAACGAACTGGAGATTGACGAACTGAGTGAAAAAATAAAAGAAGCTAATGAAATAATAGCTTTCTGTACCGGAAAGCTGACAAAGGCAGATCAGGAAATTGAAAAATTACTGCAAGAAAAGAGGCTATCTGAAGAATAAAGGTTATTTTTGTTGCTCAATCGAAAATAACTAATAACTAACGATATGAAAGAAATAGACTGGGCTAATCTGTCATTCGGTTATATGAAGACAGACTACAATGTGAGAATCAATTTCCGTAACGGCGCATGGGGCGAACTCGAAATAAGCAGTAGCGAGGTGTTGAACCTGCACATGGCTGCCACTTGCCTGCATTATGGTCAGGAAGCCTTCGAGGGTTTGAAAGCCTTCCGTGGTAAAGACGGCAAAGTGCGTATTTTCCGTTTGGAGGAGAATGCTGCGCGTCTGCAGTCCACCTGTCAGGGCATCATGATGCTGAATTGCCGACGGAACGTTTCAAGGAAGCTATCCTGAAAGTGGTAAAATTGAACGAACGCTTTATTCCTCCTTACGAGAGTGGAGCTTCTCTTTACATTCGCCCGTTGCTTATCGGAACCAGTGCCCAGGTGGGTGTCCATCCGGCAGATGAATATATGTTTGTTGTATTTGTCACACCGGTCGGTCCTTATTTCAAGGGTGGCTTCTCTACCAATCCTTATGTCATTATCCGCGAGTACGACCGTGCTGCGCCTCACGGAACCGGTATCTACAAAGTCGGTGGAAACTATGCAGCCAGTCTGCGCGCCAATAAGAAGGCTCACGACTTGGGTTATTCCTGCGAATTCTATCTGGACGCAAAAGAGAAAAAATACATTGACGAATGTGGTGCGGCCAACTTCTTTGGTATTAAAGACAATACCTACATCACTCCGAAGTCTACTTCCATCCTTCCTTCCATCACCAATAAGAGCTTGATGCAGTTGGCGGAAGATATGGGCATGAAAGTAGAGCGCCGTCCGGTACCCGAAGAAGAGTTGAGCACTTTCGAAGAAGCGGGAGCTTGTGGTACTGCTGCCGTTATCAGTCCGATCGAACGTATTGATGACCTTGAGAATGGCAAGTCGTATGTGATTTCGAAAGATGGAAAGCCGGGACCGGTTTGTGAGAAGCTTTATAATAAATTGCGTGGCATCCAGTATGGTGACGAACCCGATACTCACGGATGGGTGACTATTGTTGAATAAACGTTCGATAAATGAACTACAAAATAACAACCCTCGCGGAAAACAGTGTTTACGGTAAGGGATTACAGGGAGAGCATGGGCTTTCCCTGCTTGTTGAAGCGGGGGAACACAAAGTGCTGTTCGATACCGGTGCTTCGGATCTGTTTCTCCGGAATGCCCGCCTGTTGGGACTCGATCTGAGCGATGTGGAATATGTGGTGTTATCTCACGGACATCGTGACCATACAGGGGGGCTTTATGCCTTTCTGAAGATGAACAGTGTAGCGAAGGTGGTTTGCAAGCGTGAGGTATTCCGGAAAAAGTTCAAGAACGAGCGTGAGAACGGAATGCTTCATCCCGAAGCATTGGATAAGTCGCGCTTTTGGCTGGTTGACGAAACTACGGAGATTGTGCCGGGCGTATTTGCGTTTCCGGACGTCAAGGTGGTGGACAGGAACGACACTCACTTCGAACACTTCTTTACGGAGATAGAAGGAGAGATGCGTCCCGATACTTTGAAGATGAACTGGCATTGGTGTTGAAGGGCGAAAAGTCTCTTTCGGTACTGAGTGCCTGTTCACACCGGGGGATTACCAATATCATTCGTGCCGTGCAGAATGCCTTTCCGGGATTGGGACTCAAACTGGTGATGGGAGGCTTTCATATTCACAATGCGGAAGAAGAGAAGTTCAATGTGATTTCGGCCTTTCTGGGTATGAAACTTCCCAAACGTCTGGGAGTCTGTCACTGTACCGGCATTGACAAATATGCGTTGTTCCGCCAGCAATTTAACGACCGGGTGTTTTATAACTATACCGGTTGGGTAGAAACGATTTAATTTTATTGAATGGGAAAAAATAAATTAGAGAAGTTTGCCGATATGGCAAGTTATCCGCATGTCTTTGAGTATCCTTACTCGGCAGTGGACAATGTGCCTTTTGACATGAAGGGAAAATGGCACAAAGAGTTTTTCAAGAACGATAACCCGATTGTACTCGAATTGGGTTGCGGACGTGGCGAATATACCGTCGGACTGGGGCGGATGTTTCCCGATAAGAATTTTATCGCGTAGATATCAAAGGCGCCCGTATGTGGACGGGAGCTACCGAATCTCTTCAGGCCGGCATGAAGAATGTGGCTTTCCTGCGTACCAACATCGAGATCATCGACCGCTTTTTTGCAGAAGGGGAAGTGAGCGAAATCTGGCTGACTTTTTCTGATCCGCAAATGAAGAAAGCTACCAAGCGACTGACTTCTACCTATTTTATGGAACGCTACCGTAAGTTTTTGGTATCCAATGGAATCATTCATCTGAAGACTGACAGCAACTTCATGTTCACTTATACCAAATATATGATTGAGGAGAACGGACTGCCGGTAGAGTTTATCACCGAAGATCTTTATCATTCTGATTTGGTAGACGATATTCTGGGTATCAAGACCTATTATGAACAACAGTGGCTCGATCGCGGTTTAAGCATTAAGTACATCAAATTCCTGTTGCCGCAGGAAGGAGAACTCAGAGAACCGGATATTGAAATTGAACTCGATTCGTACCGGAGCTATAATCGTAGCAAGCGGAGCGGATTGCAGACATCTAAATAATACAAACTATGACAATCTATCCTAAATTAATACTCGATGCACTGGCTACAGTGCGTTATCCCGGAACCGGAAAGAATCTTGTGGAGGCCGGTATGGTGGAGGATAACATCCGTATAGAGGGAATGAAGGTTTCATTCTCCCTGATTTTGAAAAACCGACCGATCCGTTTATGAAGTCGGTGATAAAAGCTGCCGAAACAGCTATTCTTACTCATGTGGGCAAAGAGGTGGAGATAGTTGGAAATATCAGTGTGAAAACAGTACAGGCTGCACGTCCCGAAGTGGGCAAATTGCTGCCCCATGTGAAGAATATCATCGGCATCTCTTCCGGTAAGGAGGAGTGGGTAAGTCTACCGTATCGGCCAACCTGGCTGTAGCGTTGGCTAAGTTGGGTTATAAAGTCGGTCTACTGGATGCCGACGTTTTCGGTCCTTCCATGCCTAAGATGTTTCAAGTGGAAGATGCCCGCCCCTAGCTGAGAAGATAGACGGACGCGATATGATTATTCCTGTCGAGAAGTATGGCGTGAAACTGCTTTCTATCGGTTTCTTTGTCGATCCCGACCAGGCCACTTTATGGCGCGGGGGTATGGCGAGCAATGCGTTGAAACAGTTGATCGGGGATGCCGCCTGGGGAGATCTCGATTATTTCCTGATCGACCTTCCGCCGGGTACGAGCGATATTCACCTGACGGTAGTCCAGACACTGGCACTGACAGGTGCTGTTGTTGTCAGCACTCCGCAGGCTGTAGCTTTGGCCGATGCCGCAAGGGGATCAACATGTTCACTAATGATAAAGTGAACGTCCCCATCCTCGGATTGGTGGAGAATATGGCCTGGTTTACTCCGGCCGAACTTCCGGAAAACAAGTATTATCTTTTCGGAAAAGAAGGTGCCAAGAAGTTGGCCGAAGAGATGAACGTTCCGCTGTTGGGACAGATTCCGATTGTTCAGAGTATCTGTGAAGGAGGCGATAAAGGAACTCCGGTTGCTTTGGATGAAAATACGGTTACAGGTCGTGCATTCCTCGCACTGGCTGCCAGCGTGGTACGTCAGGTAGATAAGCGGAATGTAGAAATGGCTCCCACGAAGATTGTAGAGTTACATAAGTAACGATAAGCGCTTTTAAATGATGAACGATCGGTTCCTTGTCCCATAGGCAGGAGCCGATCGTTCTTTGTTTATTGTTTGTTGTCCGGAGGGTTAATCATATACTTTCATCAATTCCTCTTTTATTTGGCTACACCCGGGAATCCTGTCTTTTGGTGTTTGACATTTCCTTCCCGATCGATGATGAGATAGGTGGGTACGCCCCTTATGTCGAATTTATCACCTAAGAAACTCCATTGGGCATCCGTTAAACGGAAATGCTCACCGTGGATATCCGGAATCATGTTCTCCCATGTTTTCAGGGGGGAGGTTTCGCCGGTAATGTAAAGGTAAACGATGTCCTTTCCTTTCAACTCTTCCTTCAGTGGCAACATTGCTTTATTGGCCATGCGACAGGGGCCGCACCAGGTTGCCCAGAAGTCTACCAGAATCACTTTGCCCCGGTACTTAGAGATGATGGATGAAAACAGCTCTTCATTGCTGACGTCACCAACTTCGTTGATGGTGAACCCTGTCTTCTTTTTATTGGCCTCAAGGGTCTTCAGCAGTTGGTTGTTGGCGTCCCGCACTTCATTCTGACAGGCAGGTGGAAGAGTGGCAAGTATCACTTCCTGTTCGGCAGTCAGCGGGGTGAACTCTTTGATGGACGAATAGAGTTCGCCTGCTTTGTTGATATCGAAGTAGATTCCTTTGTCGGTTCCCCAGGCTTTGGTCAGTTCATCGGTTCGGCGGCGTAGATAATACGGAATCAGTTCGGAGAGCTTGGAATTATAGAGTGCTGCCATGGTGTTGATGGAAGCGAGCGGTCTGAAAGCATTCGCATAATAATTTTCAGGCAGTTCTATCTGAGCCGTGTTAAAGTATTCCCTGGCCTCTTCTTTGCTCATTTTGTGCTCCATGGTGTAGGCTTGCTTGATAACCATTTCCGTCAGGGAGATGGCTTGGGCAGCCTCGGCATCCACTTGATTGCCCAACACTGCCTTGAGAGCCTTGCTGATTGGAACTTTCTCTATGGATGCCAGGAGATTGGCCCGCTTTCCATAGATGAAGTCTTTGTAAGCGCCGGCGTCCATTCCTGCTACATCCTTGAATAATTGGCGGTAATCATTTAGAATGGAGGTTTTTAGGGTGCAGTTCGAATATTCCTGTGACAGGCCGGCTAATGTTCCGCCGAAATAAACGGCTTCGCCATAAGGTTTGTCATCCTTATGAAACTTGGACTGCTGGCGGCAAAGTTCACGGGTATTGATAATGACGCTGCTCTCTTCGCCCGGTACGGCATAGAAAGTTATCATTTTACCAAAAAGACGGATGGCAGCCGATGTGGTGGTCGGCACTTTCACTCTCGTGACGAATGTACCGTCATTGTTTATTTTTACTTCTTCGCTTTCGTAGGCACCTTTTACCGGATCGAATATAATCGGTACAATTTTGCTGACGAGTCCCGGGCGATAATCCAGAATCCGTCCTTTTATAGTAGCGTCTTTATATTCAATTTTGGGCTCGGGCAATTCATCGTTGATGTCGATTTTATGTACGATGGCTTCTTGAGGTAACAAAAGTTCCGGGAGGCTTTGCCTTTCAGCTGAATGCCCCATATCTTGAAAGCACCTTGAACGTTGTCTCCTTCTGAAAAATCGATCGAAGTAGCCGAGGTCGGGATCGGTGGGAATACCAGGCGGAATTCTCCTTCTCCGGATTCGGGCATCCAGAATTCCGTGTCGGGCTTGATGCCGATTCCCGAACGCAGAGCGTAAGTTTCTCCGTTATTGTCCTTCAGGAAACTTTGTCCGGAAATCCTGATCCATTGCTTGGATGATAGAATGCTTTGATATAAAGCACCGTAGCTGTGTCGCTGAGAACAACTTTGTCCACTTGAATAGAGGTACTGGTCCAGGCGATGAATGGGGGTTGCTCTATAACTTTCTCTTTAGCTTTTGTGAGGCTACAGATACACAGCAAAAGAATAGCAATAAATGTGATTTTCTTCATATTGTTTTTATTAAAATGATTTTCAGGTTAGGGGCTTAGAAACTAAGCCAGACGGAAGCGGACCGGAAGTGTGAATCGGGTTGCTACGTTCTTTCCCTTTTGTTTTCCGGGTATCCACTGAGGCATGTTGCTTATCACGCGGATCGCTTCGGCATTCAGTTCCGGCGATACTCCCCGAACTATCTTGGGATCATGTATTTTCCCGTCCTTGTCAATGACTATTTGTATGACAACTTGTCCTTGTATTCCCGCTTCCATTGCGACTGCCGGATATTTTATATTTTTATACATATATTTCAGGCAGGCTTCCATTCCGCCGGGGAATTCCGGCGCGTGTTCAACCACATCGAATATGGTATTCTCCTGATTCTTATTGCTGTCTGTTGACGGAGCGGAGTCGGAATCCATCAGTCGGAATCGTATCGGCACTGTGACCCTGGTGGCAACAGCTATTCCTCTTTGTTTCCCGGGTTGCCATTTAGGCATCTCTTTTATCACGCGCATGGCTTCGGCATCCAGCAACGGGTCTACGCTTTTCACTATTTTCAGGTCAGAGAGTGTGCCGTCTGCCTGAATTACGAACTGTGCGATGACTTGGCCTTGTGTTCCGTTTTCCTGGGCGATCACCGGATAACGAAGATGGCTGTTGATGAAATGATTCATATTCCTTACGCCACCCGGAAACTCCGGCATTTTCTCCACAACCTCGAATACGATTTGCTCCCGGCTTTCTTCTTGGGCGGGCTGTTCGGCTATGCCGCTCTCTTGAGGTTGTGAAATATGATTGGCTGCCTGGGGAGAGGAAGTGCTTTCCTTAACAGCAACAGCGTTTTCGGGTTCCATCTGTTCTTCTACGGTTTGCATCACTTCCTGTGCAATACTTTTAGTGGTACGTGCCACTGCTTCGATGTTGCTTACTATCATCAAAGCAAGAGCCAAGGGGATAAATAACAGATACTTGGTTCGTCCTATCTCCTTGGTTCTCTTTTTGTTCATCATCGTGATACGGTTCTTCAGCGGCAACACATTGAAGCTGTTGGAAAGGGTGATCGCGCTCTTTTGATGTGCCAGTCCCAACAAATGATATTGATAGGACTTTGAATCATGTCCGGCTTCCAGCACCCGATTATCTGCCATGTATTCCAGATTGTTCCGTACTTCCCGTTTCATCAACCACATGAAAGGATTGAACCAGCAGGCAATACACATTAGCTCACTGATAATCACATCTATGGAATGTCTTTGGCGGGCATGTGTTCCTTCGTGAGTCAGGATTTCACTTAATTCGTTCTGCGGGTGTGCCTGCGGATAAATGAAAATCCAGTGAAAAAAAGAAAAAGGACCACTTTCTTTATCCAGCAGATAGACGGGTATTCCTTCTATCTGATCTTTCCGGCAACGAAGACGTAACCGTAGAATACTGGCAAGCTGAGCGAAGAAACGTACTAAAAGTAAAGTGACCCCTGACCAATAGATGATATTTACTGTAGATAAATGATACTTTGCCAGTCCGCAGCCCTAACCTCGGGAGTTATTTCGATTTCGGGCAATACGATTGTTGCATACAAATCGACCATTGCTACCATCGGTTCGTGCGATCTGATCCATTCCTGAATGTTCAGTACCGGATAGAGCGGAGAAATGACAAGGAAGCAAAGCAAAACTGTCCTTCGCCATTGGAAGAAGGTGTCTCTGTAGAAAAACAACCGATAGAAGGCGTAGAATAAAGCAATTGCTATATTTATTTTCAGAAAATATGCCAGTTCGGGAGTCATGTCTTTCAGGGTATTAGCGATTATTTTTCTTGTCCTTTCTCAATCATGTCGATGATTTCCTTCAGGTCGTTGGTCGATATCTTTTGATCTTTGGCGAAGAAAGAAACCATCTCTTTGTAAGAGTTTTCAAAGTAGTTCCGTACGACTCCACTCATGAAACTTCGTTTGTATTCGCTTTCTTTAATAGACGGAGTGTACAGATACGTGTTTCCTACACGCTGTGCCTTTACATATTTTTTCCGTTCGAGATTCTTCACGATGGAAGCCACCGTGGTGTAGGGAGGAGTAGGTTGCTCAAACTTGGCAACGATGTCTTTCACATAGCAACTTTCCAGTTCCCAAATGTAGATCATCACTTCTTCTTCTTGCATTGTCAACTTTTCCATGGAGTATATTTAATTACATTTATATTACAAAGCTACGGAACGGTCGTAACTAAACAAAGTGAAGTGTGTTAAATGATGTAAATGAAGGAATTACTTAAGGGTAGCACCACAGATCCGCACGGTTTAAAAGATAAAGAACTGGTCAGTTACCGGTGTTGTCTGTGCGAATCTGCGGCGCCCCTTTGAGAGGATGTATTTGTTTATATTGCCTTTAGGATAGCCTCTGCCCAGTATTTACCCAAGATACCGGCTCCCTCTTTATTCGGGTGCAGATAAAAAGTACCTGCATTTCCATTCTCCGGCGTGAAATAACTCTGATAATTGTTCCGGAAGAAATCGGAAGCAGCCGTATCTCCCAAAAAGACTTGATTGGGGTTTGCTTGTGAATAGTAGTCTACCAGTTTATGGATCATGGGAGTGTAGCTTTTTAGTCGCTTGAGGCCGGCAGCCAGATACATGGCACCGTTATATGTGTTCGGGCTATACCAGATTGGTTGATGAATCACCACTTGCATTCCGGATACAAAGAAAGGAGTTCGTCGATAATCGCTTTCATGTTGGTATAGTAGGACACCGGTTCCACCGGAGAACCGAATGGACCGTTACAAGCACTGTCATTCGTGCCCAGCATAATGGAAAAAAGCAGTGTTCCTTTACGTTGACTCAATTCTTGGGCGGCAGATTTTACATTCGGAAATTGTCTTTTTGCGATTGGAAGAAAATCCAGAGTAGTCGTTCCGCTTACTCCACAATTTCGAAAAGCGACCGATTGCTTGGTTGCTTGTTCGATGTATTGACTTGCCTGTACCGGCGGCGCCTCCGTTACCGGAGTTTTCAATAATGCGCCTTGGGTAATACTGTTGCCTATGTATACGATATTTACGCCTTGCGCATATAGTTTACCTAAGCAAATACACAATAAAAGACAAAAAGAGATAAACGGTTTCATAATTTCCTTTTTGAATATGGTTATCGTAAAGTCTTGTTTATAGCCTGTTGAATAAGATTCTCCATAACGTCATATCCTTCGGAAGTGGGATGCACACCATCTTTGGTATAGGCCGGATTCAAAGCTTTGTTGCTACCGCTCACCATAGAAGAGTAATAGTCGACGAATGGAATTTTATTTGTTTGGGCATAGGCTTTCAGACGTGCATTGAGTGAAGCTATCTTTTGAGGAGCATCTTTAATGGCAGGATTCCAACCGAAAGCGGCAGCCGGTAAAGTGGTGGTCAATATCACTTTTATATGATTGGCTTTTGCCAGTTCCACCATCGAAACAATATTGCCAAAAGTGCGGTCTTCATGATATGCTCCTGTGTTCTCGGCAATATCATTTGTGGCTGCATTGATTACTACCAGTGCAGGAGATAAGTTGATGACATCTTCCCTGAAACGTACCAGGAACTGGTAAGAAGTCTGTCCGCCGATGCCCCGGCCGATGTAACCGTTGGATTTAAAGAAATCAGGATGAGTGTTTACCCATCCTTCTGTGATGGAATTGCCCATAAAGACCACTCTCTTTTCGTTTTTGTCCGGTTTCGGAAGTTCGGCGTTTTGTTGTGCATAACGTTGCAGGTTAGCCCAGTCTTTTTCTTGGGCATTTATTCCTATCAATGATGCTCCGAGCAGAAGACAGCCATCAGCATCCAGCGGTGTATGATTTGCTTTTTCATTTTTGTAATATGTCATATCACCACAGAGTGACACAGAGTTTCACAGAGAAACTTTTTTCATAAATATTCCATTAACAAGAGATGAAGACTCTGTGTGTTCTATGATGAACTTGATTTATATTCTATTTCATACGTAAATATTAAGCGTCCTACACACAAAGTAGGACAGGTTTATACTAAAATTGATATAAATCCGAGGTTTTGGATAAAAGAAAGATTAGCACTTATGAGAACACAAGTGCGGCTATTG